>Ga0207105_1094_pt1 | contig 21887 bp, 19 predicted proteins | sample Alteio_BWMinHeat_77_FD_153569 | JGI IMG/M metagenome (GOLD analysis project Ga0207105, IMG submission 153569) | Enriched cells from forest soil in Barre Woods Harvard Forest LTER site, Petersham, Massachusetts, United States -... | ecosystem: Environmental > Terrestrial > Soil > Temperate forest >... | reverse complement strand
TGGCGTCGTAAAAGCAATTACAACAGGCTTTGATCGGGGCCTTTTTGCTACCGACGCCGGCACCGGCATCGTACCTATTCTGCAGGCCAGTGCAAGAACCGTAAATCCTGTCATCGATGGCATCGTCACCCTTGTCGCTCCTTTCCTTGTCATGATCGTTTGCACAGCGACAGGCTTGGTGTTGATTGTCACAGGAGCTTGGCAGCAGCCTGATCTTACCAGCACAAACATGGTGACTTTTGCTTTTGAAGAGGGATTGCATAGCCCGATCGGTGGATATATCGTCATTTTTGCCCTGATATTATTTGCCTATACAACTATTCTCGCATGGGCTTGCTGCGCGGAAAAAGCTGCGACATTCTTATGGGGCGCTCAACGCTCGCAGTGGTTTAAATTTCTTTTTCTCGCCATGATCCCCATTGGCGCTGTCGCTCATGTCGATATGGTATGGGTGTTGGCAGATATTGCTATTTCGTTGATGCTTTTAACCAATATGGTTGGTGTGATTGGTTTATCGCGTGAAGTAATCACTGAAACCCAAAATTTTTCCTTAGAGGATTTCCGGGTGCAGTCCTCTACTTGAGATGATATGCATAGCTTACCAAAGACCTTGCCAGCATTTTTTTGGCATTTTATCAAACAGCAATGGAAGCAATTCCTTGTTATTCAAATTCTTTGCTTTGCTTGGTCGGTCGACCATACTTTCTGGCCGTACATCCTTATGCTCGTTGTCGATGCGATCAATGGAATCGAAAGCGATAGATCACAGATGTGGTCCGTGTTAACGGTGCCTATCTCCCTTGGAATTAGCTTATGGATTGGCGTCGAGCTTGCTTTTCGCATATCTGGGATGATGATGGCACGCGTTTTTCCCAAACTTGAAGCTTCTGTGCGTATGCAAATGTTCGATTACATTCAACGCCACTCCCTCCTCTATTTTGGCAAAAATCTTGCAGGAAGAATTGCGAATAAGATCTCAGATATGCCGCAGAGCATCAGCCGTGTTTTGCAACTTCTGTTGACTCTTTTTATACCCGTTCTCATGGCATTAATTATTGCAGTTATGCTTTTTGCAAAGCTTCAGCCTTGGTTTGCTTTGATCCTCGGCGTATGGGTTATCTCTCATTTGCTTTTCTCTTTGGCTTTTGCTAGAAAATGCGCGCATTATTCTGATGTTCATGCCGAAGCTAGAAGCACTCTCACCGGTAAGGTCGTAGATAGCATCAGCAATAATATCAACGTGAAGCTTTTTGCAAATTATCGCTTTGAAAAACAATATCTTGAAATGTATCAAAGGGATGAACAAAACAAGCATCGCAAGTCCTTGTGGTACATGGAGAAGATGAAGCTTGTCTTAGGAGTTCTCTGTTTTATTGGCGCCGGCGTTATCTTAAATTGGTATATGCTTTATAGCTGGCAACAAGGGCGCATTACTACCGGCGAAGTCGTTTTCATCTTTAACACGGCCTGGAACATGATGATGATGGCATGGCTTGTCGGCCTTGAGCTTCCTAACCTCTTCAAAGAAATTGGAGTTTGTCAACAAGCTCTTAGCGTCATTCGCGATGCCCACGATGTGACAGACGAACCTGACGCAAACTCATTAAAGGTAACAAAAGGGGAAATTACCTTTGATAAAGTGACGTTCCAGTATCTTCCGGGTATAAATATTTTCCAAGATAAAACTATCACCTTAAATCCCGGAGAAAAAGTCGGCCTAGTGGGGTTTTCAGGCTCAGGTAAAACAACTTTTGTCAATCTGATCTTGCGATACTTTGATGTTGAAAATGGACGCATCCTCATCGACAACCAAGATATCTTTAGGATCAAACAAGATTCTCTGCGTGAACAGATTGCGATGATCCCTCAGGACCCGACTCTTTTCCACCGATCCTTGATGGAAAATATTCGCTATGGCCGACTTGATGCCACCGATGATGAAGTCATAGAGGCTTCAAAAAAAGCACACTGCCATGAGTTCGTGACAAAAATGCCAGAGGGATATGAAGCATTAGTTGGTGAAAGAGGTGTTAAGCTGTCGGGCGGACAGCGTCAACGCATTGCAGTAGCGCGAGCCATCCTCAAAAATGCACCTATCTTGATTTTAGATGAAGCTACATCAGCTTTGGATTCCGTTACTGAAAAACATATCCAAGAAGGACTTGAACATGTGATGAAAGGACGCACTACCATTGTCATTGCACACCGCCTTTCTACCTTGTCTGACATGAATCGCATTTTAGTGTTTAAAGATGGCCAAATTGTCGAGGACGGCTCCCACGAAGAATTGCTCCAAATGCAAGGGCACTATGCCCATATGTGGGCAATGCAAGCCGGCGGTTTCTTACCTGATGTTCAAGAAGAATAAGTCCACTAATTCTTAATTTTTAGCAGATAAGTTTTTTAAAACATGATCGCGCACGGCATTTACGATGCTGTTGTGGGAGTGACCATGGATGAAGTAGTGTTGGTCACTATCGCCAATTTTTGGAAGCGCGCTTTCAACATTCCTCACGCGATCATCTTCTGTGGTAGCATAAAATATCCTTGTACAAGCTGCATGAGGACCTTTTGCAAAGATGCGCCAATTATCGAGCCTCTTCATTGCTTTAGCATTGCCATAGCGAAAAGTTTCCGCCACAAGGGGATGGAGTCCTGTTAGTTTTTGCAAATGAAGCTTAAAAAACTTATCGACAATTTTTGTGCCGAAATGAACTCCTGCGATGGACGCTAGCTTGATAGGAGTGTTTTCTAATGATAATTTGCGCTCCAAATAAGCTGCTATCAGAGCCCCATGGGAGACTCCAACGAGATAAATTGTCTTACCGGGATGTTTTTTGGCATAATCTTGGATTGCAACTAAAATGGGATCAGCAGCCTCTTTAAGAGGACAATTTCCGCGACGATAGACTTGAGGAACGAAACAATGGACCCCAGGTTGAGTTTGATGAACCTGCTTGCGATATTTTTCCCATGTTAGCGGAGTGCCGCGCAATCCATGGATAAAGACATATAAGCCTGCGCTGCTTGTGTTTTTGTCGGCATTCCAAGGGAAACTTGCAGTATCATAGGCGATCACACCATTTTTTTGGGTGGGTGGTTTTACATAATCGATACATTTGTTAAATTGATAACGAAGAGCAGGTCCAATAAGGGAAAAGGTTCGATGCACCTCAAAAACAGCCGCGTGAGCGGTATGCAATATCTTTTGAAATATGCGGCGCTGATCGGGAATTTTAACTAAGTAATTAACATTACAAACATTATTTGGTATGTTGTGAATTGTTCTAATCATAATTCAGTAACCTGCCTGGGATTTAACTTTAATAATAACAAGGGAATAGTTTAATAGCAAGTTGATTATTAGGTGTATATGTAATCAATATGTTCGTTTTTTTTGGGTCCTATGACGCGCCAATTAAGCTTGATAAAATGGTCATCGCAACAGATCTTTCCAAAATAGGTGTCTTTGTCGCAGACATGTGAATTTATCGACTCTAAAAGCTGTTGATCGATAGGAATCAAATTAAAAAGAAAAATCGGCTTATTAGGTCCAAAACGCAGGTGTTCCAGAGCAATAAATTGATGCGCTTCATCTAAAGTCCAGCGAAATGTATTACTGAAGTCCAAGGAGTCTTCAGATTGCGTTTGCCAAGAGCCTCTTTCGTGAAAAAGCAATTCGCGTTCGTTGATTTTTTTTATGTCGACGCTGCCTTTTCCGATGCCGTTCCATCCCGATTTCTCAGTAGATTTCGATTGAGCACGAAAGGAGATGAGTCTCACCTGAGAAAGCCTGCTCCATATTCCAGAAACAATATTTTCGGTGATGAAGGATCCTGTTTTTTTAGGAATATTCCAAGAATGCCTATACTTCGGATCATAATACTTTTCTTTATCATGGGCGGAAAGCAAACTATAGGTTTTTTTTAAAAAATCTTCGAGTTCTTTAAGGATTGGATAATCGGGATTAAATCCATAGAAGCGCGTTTTTCCCCCTAGGTAACTTCTGAGCAGCCCGCCTTTTTCTAGTTTTGCCAATGCCTGTTGTATTGGAGTTAGGGGCATGTCAAATAAGTTGTGCAATTGAGTCGCATAGCATTTTTCATTGATCACGATAAAGAGCAGAATTTTTTCGATATTTTTATTGCCAAAAAGATATTCTAACATAGCAAAGATCCGTTTTTCTTCCATCCTATAACCGTAAAATTAGTTGTTTTCAAGTAAATAATCAACCTGATTATAGATTTGTATTGAATGATTAATCACCTTGAATTTAGGTTGATTTCAGGGGAATACTCCCTTCGTTCAAAATAATTTTTTTTAGACCGTTTAGCTAGCATTCAGTCGTGTAAATATTTCTTTTATTTTGACAACATCGAACCTAAGCAAAATTGATTCAGGGATTTTGTTTGAAAATGTCTCTTTTTTGCATTTTTTTTGAAAATTTATGTAAAAAACCGAGAAATTCATGCTAAAATAGTCTTAGAAAGAACCAAATTCCTCAAAGAGATTATGAAATTTATCTGCGATCAAATGTTAATTCGCTTAGGCCGCTGGCTCCGCGCCGCCGGCTATGATGTTGAAATCATCGAAAAATCTCTTCCTGACAATGAAATATTACAGCGCGCCCTCGACCAAAACCGCCTTCTTTTAACCAGGGATCGCCATTTTTTAAAAACGGCTAGTAAGAATGTCATTTGGTTGCAAGCTAATGCATTAGAAGATTGCATTTGCGAATTAACCCAAAAAATTGCCATCGATTGGCTAATGAATCCTTTTTCGCGATGCACTCTTTGCAATCAGAATTTAGAAGAGATCATCACCCACGATTCTCGCATTCCTGCAAATGTCAAAGGGCAATTCAATCGTTATTGGATATGTCCCTCTTGCAAAAGAATTTATTGGGAAGGGTCGCATACTCAAAGCATGAAACTCAAGCTTTCCTGTTGGCAGCATTACAGATAGCGCAGAAAGATGAAGAATGAGCGCAAAAAGTTCCTTTTATTTCGACTAGAAATGAATAGGATGTGCAATCCTATTCATTTCTAAGATAGTTTTACTTGTGGGAAAGAATGAATTTTTTCAATCCATCTTCAGTGAAACCGCCTACATTTTGATCAATAAGCTTTCCATCGCGATACAGCAAAACAGTTGGAATAGAAGAGATCTTAGCGTTTTGAGCTGTCTTTGGCGATTCATCAGTATTCATTTTATAAAAAGCGACTGTTCCTTGAAATTGTTGAGCCACTTTTGCAAAAGTTGGGGCAAAAGCTTTGCATGGTCCACACCAAGGCGCATAGAAATCGATGATGACTAGGCCTTTCGATGTCTTAGAAACAAAATTATTGTCATTGATTTGCTCGACCGCAGAAGCATCTTTCCCGCTTCTGTCAACAAAGGTTTGACCTAAATAAAATCCCCCGGTGGACTTCTCACCAGCATAAGCATTTGCTGCAAATACCAAGGCAAATGAAGTTAAGGAGAGAATTATGTTAGTAATGGTTTTCATAAGACACCTCGTCAGGTTGATTATGGATTATGTGCTCATGGTATAACTACTTTTGTTTTGTTGCAATGAAAGCTTTTCTTATGATAATTTGTTTGAAAAAAAATATATATAATATCTTATGAAATTTAATTCATTTTTAATCGCTAGTGTTAACTTTATATTATTGTTAATAGCAGAACCACTCTGTACAGAAAATACCAAAGAAAAAATTGTCACTTTAGGTTCAGGGCCTGCGGGATTAACTGCTGGCATTTATGCTGCTCGTTCTGGCTTAGCGATGCTGCATAAAAAAGAAGTAACCGGTATTAGGCTAAAAAACCTGAGCACCAAGGCAATTGTCCATTACCCTTGCATAGGGGTTTTTATAGCTATAGGACAGCAGCCCAATACGCAGCTCTTTCAAGATCAGCTGGACATCGACTCCCTTGGTTATCTTATCGCTGCTCCTCACTCAACAACCACCAATGTTCCGGGTGTGTTTGCGGCAGGCGATGTGGCGGACTCTCGTTATCGCCAAGCTATTACTGCTGCAGGATTTGGCTGCATGGCCGCTATCGATGCAGACCATTTTTTAAACGCTAAATGATAAATAATAAATGCTAAACGGAAACGCAGAATCCAGAAGTCAGAATGACTTTGTTGCATAAATCTGATCCCGTTCTTTCAGAACTCAATCCTCCCTCTTGGATACCCAGGCCTCTCGCTTTCGCTTCGGCCTGGGCTATGACATGAAGGCCTTTCAGGCCATGAAATAGTGCATTAAAAAATGATGATTTCAATGGTCTGAAGGACCATAATAACATAGCCCAGGCCGAAGCGAAAGCGAGAGGTCTGGGAAAAAGGATAAGCAAAAGCTGAGTTCTGAAAGAACGGCATCTTCTTTCACAGATTTATGCAACAACGTCATTCTGACTTCCAGTTGATCATTTAGCATTTAGCGTTTTATAACAGCGTTCCTTGCAGGATAAAAAGAGCTATGCTGAAATAGATAATCACTCCTGTGACGTCGACAAGCGTTGCGACAGTGGGAGTGGAAGAGGTCGCAGGATCAATTCTAAAGAATTTTAATACCAATGGTAGCATTGATCCCATCAGCGTTCCCCATAGAACTACCCCTATTAAAGAGAAGAAAATAGTAAGGGCGATTAAGAGCCAATGAACTCCATAGATATCTGTAAAGAGAGTCCATGCAGAAACCCGAAGAAACCCAATGCAGCCTAAGACTAAGCCGAGGAAAAGACCGGACAAAATTTCTCTTCGCATGACGCGCCAATAGTCTTTTAAGGTGACCTCCCCAAGGGCCATGGCGCGGATAATTAACGTGGAAGCTTGCGAACCTGCATTGCCTCCGCTTGATATAATGAGTGGGAGAAACAAAGCTAGCACTACTGCTTTGGAGATCTCATCAGAAAAAAATCCCATCGCCGATGCTGTGAGCATCTCACCTAAGAATAGAATAACTAGCCAGCTGGCTCTTTTTCGCATGAGCGTCAAAAAAGGAATTTGCATGTAAGGCTCATCCAAAGCTTCGACACCGCCGATTTTTTGCATGTCCTCGGTGTTTTCCTTTTCTGCGACATGCAAGATGTCATCAATCGTCACGAGGCCAAGAAGAATGCCTCGATTGTCTACTACAGGCAAAGCCACGCGATTGTATTTTCTAAAGACGTTTACAGCTTTTTCTTCATCTTCAGTCACTGACAAAGTGATAAATTTGCTGTCGGCAATATCAGCTATCGTAGCATCAAAAGGAGCTAATAAAAGCTCCCTGATCCGAAGGTCGTCAATCAATTTGCCTTGGTCATCGACGACATAAATGACGTTGATGGTTTCACTGTCGCGTCCATGGGCTCTGATATAATCCAGCACTTCTTTGATTGTCCAATCCATCTTTACGGCAATGTAGTCAGGGGACATCAAACGCCCCACACTGCCTTCGGGATACCCAAGCAGTTTTAAGGTAAGCGATCTTTCTTCCGGTGTCAGATATTTAAGCAGTTGATTGCTGACATCGGTTGGAAGTTCTTCTAGGAATGCTGTACGGTCATCCGGCGACAAATTGTTGAGCAAAACAGCTGCTTGCGAAGAAGGAAGTGCATTCAAAACCTCTTTTTGAACATAAAAAGGAAGATACTCAAAAGTGCTGGCTGCTAACTGGGGCGATATTGAATTGAAAATTAAGGTTCGCTCACTAGAGGTCTTGTTTGCTGCTAAATCTGCAAGGTCGGCAGGGGAATAGGCATTAAGGGCAGGTTTATATAATTCGATGTTTTGTGGTGTAAGAATAACTCCGGGTGTCCCATTAATGCTCATAAAACCAAACTGGTTTGCGTTTTCTCCTAAGATAATAAAAGTAACTTGATAAAGGCTTTATCACAAATCTTTTCTTTCAAAAGACTAATTGGGCCTTATTTGAGCATAAATAAAGCTTGGATAGGAGCTCCACAGCAGCTGATGATAGCCATTATGCCCTTCGCTTTTGCCGCGAATGGCCACAGTTTTGCCCTTAACATTTATCTTCTCAAGTTGTTGAATGAACTGATTATCTCCTCGATTTGAAAGCACCTCATCGGGTTCTTCAAAGTAGACTAAAATATTCAAAGATAGGTCATTTAACTGTTTGATAGAATCGATTGGGCGAAGCTTGTTTTTTCGATAGCGTTTTGCAATGATAGTAAGTTCATAGGATTTGCCTTGATGGTCTAAAACTTCTTCCATAGACTTTAAAGGAGCATCCAAGATGATGTAACCGCGCTGAAGAGCCTCAAGAATAGTTTTTTTATGTTCTTTTAAGATGCCGATCTTTTGCAATTGTCCGTCGTACGCTGAACTATTGAGGACGGCGACGGTGTTGATGACAGCTCCTCCTCCTGCTGAAAATCCATAGAGGCTCACAGCTTTTGCTTTGCCATCCACTGCACACCTCTTTAATAAATAAAGAACGGGAAGCAGCTCTTGGATAGTTCCAAATGCCGTTTTATGGGGATTATAGCCTGCATTGGCAATGTCGTGGTCCGGAAAATTAAAACTCACTAAATGATCGTTGATGACTTCATAAGATTTGAGTACGCCGGCAATAGCATAATTTCCCCCGAAGCCATGCAGGCATATCAACACATTTTCATCATTAGATTTTCCTGGAATGACACTGATATTCAGAGGATAATCAAAAGGAATTGTTGAATGGGAAAAAAGCCGATTGAGAGAATCGATTTCGATTCCATTCAGGCTGCACTGTAAAAATATCAAAAAGCTGACGAAAAATCTCATAAAGCGTTAAATTATAACATTGAGTTTTTAAATGAAATAGGGAAAACACCACTATGTTTTTATCAACAGCCACGCTACTCTTCGTGACTTTTTTTCCTCTGAACTCCTCCTTATCTTTTCAACTATTGCTATATGCTGCCTTTGCTTCCCGGCAAAGCCGACGACCATCGCAAATACTGCCGCCTGGCTATGCATGAAAATAAAGAGCAAACAACCCAAGCTTGCAGAAAGTTCGGTCAGGTTCAAATGAGCAAGTGGATTCAACATAGTGCTAAAGCCGATTATATCCTTTACGATGTGCTGCTTTCTATCCCTGTTGAAGAAGGTAGAAAAGAGTATCTTGCCTTGAAAGATAATCCCAAGGCCATAGCTGCCACACAGACTTTGCGATCTCAGACAGGTTTAGCATTTGAAGAATTATCTCCCAAAGTGCAATGCCTTTATACTTTAGAAATTGACAAAGAACCCTAGGAGCTTGTCATGAACAAGGAAATCGTTGAAAATTATGCCGATAGCGTCTGGAACAAAAAAGACCTTAATGTGATCGATCAAATCATCCATGAAAAAACCCTCATTCATAGCTTGCTTGGAAATTATTACGGTCCCAATGCTATGAAACAGGTCGTTCAAGCCTGGTTAAAGGGATTTCCCGATCTTCAAGTGAAAAATATTGGCACCTTCACTGATGACGATAAGGTTGCTTTGCAATGGGAAGCTTTCGGCACCCACCAAGGTGAATTCAAGGGCATTGCTCCTTCCGGAAATGCTGTCTCCTACAGCGGTGTCACCATCTATCGCATTTCAGAGGGAAAAATCATCGAATATTGGGCTTATCTCGACATGCAGCATCTACTCGACCAAATTCACAAAAAATAAGCCTTGATAACATCCTGCCCATCCTGGTGCTTTGCCATCCTGCATATCCTGAAAAACTTTTTCAAGAATTCCGCGAAATCAGCTTTGCAGTAGCTTGTACAAGGCTTTACAGGATAGACAGGATCGCAAAGCGGCAGGATGAACAGGATATAAGCTTGGGAATAAGCTATAATACTCTATAGAGGAAATTAAATGTTTTTTTTTATTGAAATTCCCGATTTAAATGTAATTATTTTACTGTTTTTAAAAAATAAAATGAGAATTGTGTATAATAATAATTGTATACAATTTTGGGGTATTATGGAACCACCAATTAATAATCCTCTTATTGGCCGACATTCAATGGATACTGGCAGACCAGGAGACACATTTGATGTAAGCACAAAGGGCGCTGGTCTTGAAGTCAAGAGTCAGGTTAACATCAATGGCAAGAACTATTCCATCGTCTCTGTTTATACTAGTGTGGTAGATATTGCAATAATCAAAAGCGATATGTTGAAAACCTTAGCAAAAACTCAAGTGCTTGTAGATAATTTAGGGCTGGGCGGAAAATACGTTTCTGCAAAGTTTACCGGTGATGATACCCTTACCATGACAAAAGCTACGGGTGCTAAAAAAACATACAAGAAGGAAGAAATTGCAGGTCAAATCAGCCAAATGGATCCAAATGCCAACAGAAAACTAGAGAAGCTAAGAATCATACATAATTTTTTTAACGCAGTCATTCCTCAACCTTCTTCGCTGGCAAGGCCAGCTCCACAAACCCAGCCTTCTCCTGTTTTTGCGGCTGTGCATGTCGCAGAAGAGACAGCCCAAGAAATACAAGAAGAAGAAGAACCACGACTAGAAGACAATCGTGGAAAGAGAACACAGGCTGCACAAGAAGTTGAGCGCATTGAGAGCGGAGGACAACCCTCGAAGATGGCTCGCAATTACAAAGTGGTCACCTTTAATGTGCAAACTGATGTTAGATTGCAAAAAGGACAAAAAGATCTTCGTGAAAAGAATGCAGCGCAAAAAGCAGATTTTTTAACAAAAAAAGGACCTGCCCTCGATAAATTGATAAAAGATGAGAAGCCTGCAGTTCTTCTTCTACAAGAAGTCCCGCATGCAGGTGCTAAATCTTTACTGGAGAAGTATTCCTCAGATTATCACGTTATATTTGCTCGGAAGCGATATTTTGACAAAAATAAAAACAAATTTGTTAATAGAAATGACTTTTGCGTAACATTAATTAAAAAAAAGCACTTTAATTACGAAGGTACACCAGGAATAGTCGAGCCAAATTATTTTAAAGATGGCGAACACTTTGCTTTGTTAACCAAAGTAAAAGATAAATTAACTGGGCAACCAGTTACTATCTTTAATACTCATTTAAAAGGTGGAAAGGAAACTTCAGTGGGAAATGAGGAATCAAAAGAATTATCCAAGTGGCTAGAAAATGATAATTTTGTCATTGGTGGAGGTGATTTCAATGCTGAATCAAAAAATGATAAAGTTAAGAACCTCACAAATAACAATATGATGCCCGAAGGGGCAACAGGTCAAACAGATCTTAACAGTCCAAAAAAGGGCCGCAAAGTTGATCATGTTTTTTCAAAAGGAGGAGCTTCGTTCTTTAGGCCGAGGGTTATTGATATGCACGGAGCTTCCGATCACAACGCGGTTGTAGCTACGGCTAACTTTTCTTTGCCTGTTCCTAAAGTCGAATCATTACAAATTCCATATGAAGAAAATACTGAAAAATATGAACTTACACGACAATTTCTTTCCTTAATGCAAGACGAATATAGTAAGCAAAAAATTAATTTGACTTTGGATATCCAAGAGATGTTGTTAAAGACATTAACTCAAGTATTAGATGATACTGCTTTTCGCCAAGGGGGGGCACTAACCTTGGCTCGAGACCTACTGCAGACTCGAGCACAAGACAAAATTCCAGCATCTATAGACTATGACGCCATCCTTGAAAAGGTGTTCTCTCCAAAGACTTAAGCAGCAAATAGTTAAGCATTTGCTGCTTCATTGGCTTTTAGTTATTCTGAGAGTGTTTGTACTAACTGCAAAGTATTGCCGTCAATATCCTGGATAGTTTGCAGCTTGACATGGCCAGGAATTTCCATCATCTCACCAACCGTTTTTCCACCTTTTTTGAGATAGTCGCTCTTGGCTTCTAAAAGATCATCGACTGTGATGGTGACGACAGCATTGGTGCCCGCTATTAGATCATAATCTGGATTAGCTTGCGAAACGCCCAAGGTTGCCCCGTCAGGTCCAGAAAGCTCTGCCCACCCAAATTGCTTATCGATAGTGTGAAGGGTAAGTCCCAAAGTTTCTGTGTAGAACTTAACAGCAGCTTCGATATCGTTTACGACGATCCAGCTTAAATGAATGCCTTTGACTCTTTTTTTCATCTTTAATTCCTTAGGTTAATCTTGTTATGACCAGATATACGGCTAATTATGCTTGATCGCGCCCTTTATCTTCAATCTTCAAGGATGACAAAGATGACTCAAGTTGAATATTTTGGGTTCATTGCAAAAAAGAGTACCTGTCCGAATGGATTCAGTAAAAAAGCTTAGTATGGATAATAAGTCATATGTATGGATTTATTTTTAACTTCGTTCAGTTGGCATTCTTGCATAAAGGATTTAGTTAGCCGCGAATTGCGGAGCAACCGGTAGCCACAGCGGTCCGAATGTCGTCAAATTAAGAAAGTTTTTATACCGCTTGGCTAGCCTTCAGTCGCCCTTCGTTCCACTCCGGGCTCTATCCTTTGACTCTCGGTCACCCACCGTTCCATCGCGCTAAGGCGCTTTAGTCACGGTGGGCTGTAATCGGGTCGCCCTAAGACGGGCTCTAGGGCATAGTTTAACGTTTTTTTGCCTTAAGTCCGGAGCGAATGCGCAGGACGACCCGATTACAGCCCACCGTGACTAAAGCGCCTTAGCGCGATGGAACGGTGGGTTAGAGCGTCAAAGGGCAGAGCCCAGAGCGGATGCGAAGGGCGACTGAAGGCTAGCAAATTCGTAAAAGCTTTTTGAAGTTGATGACATTGAGATTTGATCATCGCAAGGTACCTTATATTACTAATATTAGGTGCTTTGTGATGGTTCAATCGCGGGAGCTTTCGCACTAGCCCAAATGCCAATTTTTGAGTCACGTTCGGTATATTTAGGTTAGTTGCCAAAATGTTAATCTAATTTGTAAATATAACTATTTTTTTGATTTAGTGATTACTAATAAAATAATAAATTAACTATAATTAAATTTAGGAAATGCTTTTATTTTAATCTATTAATTAAGGTTTTTTTATGAGCACGATTGAAATTGGAGCTGGATCTTCAGAGAAGAATTATCAGCTTCCTGCAGAAGAAACGAGTAAAAAAGGCATTTTGAGCAAAGGATTACATGGCATAAGGAAGTTAGCCTCTTCTAAGCAAAAGGGACCCTCTTTTTTGGAAAAGGCAGCGCCGCAAGACCCTATGTATGCAAAAACTAGCCATCTGGAATTGAAGGTAAAGAATTTAACCGAGAAATTTCAGCATAGGGATAGAGATGCTCAAAACCATGCTGAACTTTTAGCGATTCGCAAAGAAATTCATGAAGAGATACTACCCGAAACAGAGTCGGCCGAAATTGGAGGAAAACTGCCTTCACTACTAAAGAAATTAACTTTGATGATCAATGAAACTCAAGATAATACCCAAAAACAGGAGCTTGTTGAGATAAGAGACAACTTGCAAAACGCCAATAAGGTTTTGCTGACAGGAGACACCAGTAATTCGAAACAAATTTTATCTCAGGTAACTGAACAAATAGCTGCCTTTACAGATATTCAAAATCAACTGCTTAATATTATTAACGGTGTGCAAGTAGATGTAGCGCAGCTTGAAAAAACTAAGCAAGATCTAAATGCAAAACTTGAAAAATTAGAAAAGCCTTTTGAAGGCAAGAAAAAAATCACCAAGGCGATTTCATATTGGAAAGACAAAAAGGAATTGAAGGCCGAGCTTAAAAAAATTCAAGTTGCCGAAAAACAATTTCAGTCGATTGGAGCTACTGCTAGAAAGCTAGAACTACACATTGAAAAAACCCAAAAAAAACAAATTTTAAAAGATAAAACTCAAGAATTAACGAAAACTGCAGGGCCTGATGTATTGGCAATGCAAGATCTTTTAGATTTAGTCGATAAATCGCATAAACCACTTTTAGAAATTATTTTTGATAAGACAACTCGCAGTGATGTTGAAAATTCTTTTAATGCTAGAGATGTGGCAGCCATCGATAAAATTTTAGCTAGTGTGCAAACAAGAATGGAAAATAAAGGAGATCCTAAACTAGCCAATCTTGGTCAACTTGAAAAAATTTTAAAAGAGACGAAAACCTCTATAAAGAATGCTTTTCATTTACGTCTTGATCATCTTGACAATATTGATCTTGATGACTTTGCCCAACATGTAGAGACGTGCGCTCAGCCAGGGGTTACAGCCCTTGATAAACAGATTCTTCTTAAAGATAGCCATGATCTATATTGGCAATTTCATTCACCTTTTGATACCCAAATTAATTTTTCAGATTTTATTGAAATGTATGAACAATTTGGGGTAACGGCCGAGGACGAGCTTGAATTAGAAATTAATATGAGATTAATTGAGTCTAAAATCGAACACTTGCGCAATTTAAAAGAGACAATAGAAAGTTGGGGGCATGGAGAGGATTATTGGAAATTCCAACAATCTCATCCTGAAGATGTTGAAAAAATTAAAATGGAATTCTTGAAAAAGGAACGCGAAAAAAATGCTGCCAATTTGCAGAACCCTCAAAAAGTGGTTATTCTCGGTGCCGGACCAGGAGGTCTTATTAGAAGCTTAGTCGCTGGAATGAAGGGATTCTCTGTCAACCTCATCGAAAAACGCGCCGATTTTACGCGGGACAATATGGTTAAAATTCCCAATCTTCCTGTTCTGGATTATTTTGGCATTCGCGATCGCCTTTTGAAGGATAAGCAAATCCATTTGACAGACGAGGGCACATCTTTACAAATCAAAGACCTTCAAAATGCTTTAGAATCATGCAACAAGGGGCTTTTAGGAAACGTCAGGAGTACATCAGGAGAGAAAGTTTTTATCAAAGAAACAGGTTACGATTTAGCTGATATCCAAGTCAACATCACTAAGGACAAAAAAATTGAAACCGGGTGTCTTATTCGCAAAGGTGAAAAAGCTGAATGGAGACCTACCGATCTAATTGTCGATGCTACAGGAGCTGGTGCCGCCACAGCGGAGATCTTAGGCAATGAAAGACAGGTGATCTCATCTCAAGACACCATGATGATTGCCACAGTTTTTAAAACAACAAACGCTGTCCAAACAGCTTCAAAAGAAAAAGGAGGGATGAAAAACCCTTTTCAAGTAAAGCTGGAAATCCCCGGTCGTCAATATGAACTTGTTTTGCCCACTAAAAAACATCAAAAAAAATTGATGAAATTAGAAACGCAGATGCGTGAAGTTAAAGAAAATCTCGATAAGGTAAAACGCTCAGCACAAAACCTTAGAAAAGCTCATGAGAAAATGGAGTTACTACGAAGTTCCCATTACATAGGCCCCGATCGAGAATATAGATTAAATCAGTTAAATACTCTCTTGCCAAGCTATGAAAAAAATTTAGAAAAAGCTAGTGAGTCGCTTAAAACCCTGCAAAATGAAATCCTGGGTAAAGCCGGAACACTCGAACAAAAAGCTCAAGAAAGAAAAAAAATTCGAGAAGGCGAACTTCGTACCAAATATGGTGTAGCACATTCAGAACAAAATGTTGCAGTAAAAAAGAGGTTAGTAGCAGAACTTGTTGTCTTAGAAAAAAATAAGGAACTCTATGATAATCATCCTATTCTTGATCAAGCTGACGCTTTGTTTAGCCAGCTTGAAGATGAAAAAAAATCCCTTGTTAATACCATTGCGAAAGCAGCCGGTATGAAGCATGGTCTTTCCAAAGACGTTGTCGACAAAGATATGGTTATGGCTAACAATTTCCGCATCCAGGTGACCCATCGCGATCCTGCTGTCGTCGTTGGAGAATGTGTTGTTCAACAAAGTGGCGACGCATTAGCAACGCCTGACCCCCTTTCGGGAACGGGATGCATGACAGCGCTTAAAGGCGCTACAGTCTTTAGCAAATCTCTAGATGATATGGCAAACCCCCGCCTTACAGCTCAGGAACGCTTTCGCGACTTTACCTACGGTTCCACTCAGCAAACCGAATTTCTGATTACTAAGTCGTTAGCAATGCGAACAGTCGGAATGGTCCTCGACGGCAGAATCAAAGGTCCTGTTCGTACAATCAAAGAGCTTGTCAATTATAAGCTCAGAAAAAAATCATCTAAAAATAAATAATTTTTACGATTCCCTACTAATGCATTCACGGGCATGTTTAATCAAGTCATCGATAACGTTCTGATCAATCACGCACTCATCGATGCCCCATTCAAGGACTCCACCTATGATTAGCCGATCTTGCCAGGGATATATGGTCATCCAGTAATTAGGAGCTCCTGGTACATTTTGGAACATCGCATAATCAATTCCTTCTTTAGGTTTAACGTAGACCATCTGTCCGCGTATTGGAGTAAAATCTTGGTCCTTAAAAAGCTCGCGCGATCCAAGGCTTGTGCAATTGATGATAATGCTCTCAGGTAAGGCTGCAACATCATTTGCATTGTCAAAATGTTTCTCAGCGATCATGGCTCCTTTGGACATCACTTTGCCATAAAGATCATCCATGAAGATTTTGCCATCCAAGCCCATCTCTTGTTTCCTTTTGCCTAGCTTAGTCACCCCATTGTCAAAATGGACTTCGACGGCTTCTTCCTTAGCAGGAACATGGGCGAAGGTATGAGAAAGAGTGTTTTTTTCATCGGAGTTTTTGGCTTTAAACTTGTAAAAGGTTACAAATTTGATCCCCGAAAATTCAGGATTTTCCGATGTGGCGCTTGCCATAAAGCGCTTTGTAGATATGTCTAAAATTCTCTCTACCAGTTTTTTTTGCGCTTCGGCAGTGTCGTCTGAAATCCAAGGCGGGCTCCAAATGCCAGCAGCGACATTGGATGTAAGATTGGGTGAAAATGAGTCTGCATAAAGATGCACTTCATAGCCCTGTGACAAGAGCTCGTAGGCAGTGGTTAGCCCGATGACGCCAGCGCCCAAAATAGCGACCGTTTTACATGATGCCAACTTAGGATTTTTCGCTTTTTCTGCATTCAGTATATTAACAGCTTCTTGAGCCCCACCCCAGGAGAGCGTCAAACCCGATCCCCCATAGCCGTAATTGTGTATGATCACTTTATTTTTCAAATATTCAGCTTCGAGGCGAATGCCGGACTTGCGCATGGGTCGGATGCCTACCGTATATCCGAAGATATTTTGATCAGACAAATCAGGAGTTTTTAAATACACTTTTTCAATGGCATTTTGTTCTGAAATGTCTACTGAGGCCTGAGACGATGAAGCGCTATAGCCTTTTTGAAAAAGAGCGATGCTGAAACACAGTGATAGAAACAATTTCTTTTTCATTGGATTGAACTTTGCTCAATTTTTTTCATGATTTTGATAAAAAAAGACATTCTTTATAAGGAAAAAAAATCATTTTGGTCTAATTTTTTTAAATTTCATCTCTTATCATGCTTTGGATGGGATTTAATGAATAAGTCTGGCTTGTGTTAATAATTATTTATTATAAAAAGCCAATATTTTGCTAAAAGAAGAGCCTTATGCTTTTGTGCTGCCATATCATAAATCTATAGGAATGCAATATGGGCCTTTCCAACATTGAAATCATCCTGCGCTTATTCACTGCTGCTGTCTTAGGCGGGTTAATTGGCTTTGAGCGCGAACGCTTAAGTTGGGTTGCTGGTTTACGCACCCATATGCTCGTGTGCCTTGGATCAGCTCTTGTCATGATCGTCTCAAAATTCGGATTCGACGACATTCTTAGCGAAAATCTTGTTGTACTGGATCCTTCTCGGGTGGCTGCCCAGGTTGTCAGTGGCATTGGTTTTTTAGGCGCCGGAACAATCCTCTTTTGGAAACAAGCCATTCGAGGCTTAACCACAGCCGCAAGTCTATGGGCTGTAGCTGCCGTGGGACTAGCAGTTGGTAGCGGCCTCTATCTCGCCGGAATCCTAGCTACGGTTTTTGTATTTCTCATCTTAGCGGGCGTTAAACCCTTAGAAAAGCGTTTTTTTAGAAAAAGGCAATCCAGAGGAATGCGGTTTTCCATCAAACCGGGGACTTTTTCAATGACTTCCCTTGAAGATGTCCTTGCTAAAATTCATGAACAATATGGCCCGACCAAGCTTCAGATGGAGATATCCAAAGAGGAAGAAATTTTCTATTTAATCTTCAAAACAACAGAAAAAGATTTTTTAAGCGTCATGGATATCATCAAGAAGTTGCCAGGCGTTGAAAGAATTGAAGTCATCGATGAAAATATCAATTGACGGCGGCGGTAGCCAGTAGTCAGTAGCCGGTAGTCAGTAGGAAGTCAGAATCCAGAATGACTTTGTTGCATAAATCTGATCCCGTTCTTTCAGAACTCAATCCTCCCTCTGGGACACCCAGGCCTCTCGCTTTCGCTTCGGCCTGGGCTATGTTATTATGGTCCTTCAGACCATTGAAATCATCATTTTTTAATGCACTATTTCATGGCCTGAAAGGCCTTCATGTCATAGCCCAGGCCGAAGCGAAAGCGAGAGGCCTGGGTGTCCCAGAGGGAAGATTGAGTTCTGAAGGAACGGCATTATGCAACAAAGTCATTCTGGATTCTGACTTCCTACTGACTACCGAAGTCAATACTCCATAAAATGCGACTCAGGCAGCGTCTGCCCACCGTCGATAATTAAACTTTGTCCTGTGATGTAAGAGGCTTCTTTGGAAGCTAAGAATAAAATGGCATAGGCGATTTCTTCCACTTCACCTAAACGGCCTAAGGGTATGGCTTTGACCATGTTATCGATATGAGCCTGACCAAATGCCGCTACAGATTCTGTTAGAATGTTGCCAGGTTCAACAGCATTGATATTGATTTGATACTTTGCAAGTTCTACGGCAGCAGTTCTAATAAACCCTGTTATGCCCCCCTTTGAAGCAGTATAGTGGGAAAAACCCGGAAGAGCGACTTGCGGTCCCGAGATGGAGGAGGTGATGACGATTTTGCCATGCTTTTGAGCTTTCATGGCAGGGATGCAAGCTTTAACTGCTAAAAAAGTTCCTGTCAAGTTGACGCCAATAACTTCATTCCATTGATCCAAGCTCATGTTTTCAAGTCTAACTTCTGGATATATGCCTGCATTATGACAAAGGACATCAATTCTGCCATAATGAGAGATGGCCATCTTGACCATTTGTTGCATGTCTTGTTCTTTGCTGACATCGGCTTTGACAATGATCGCTTCAGCCCCACGGTTTTGAATGTCATCCAGAACTTCTTTGAGAAGTGTTTCATCTCTTCCTACCAAGACAAGGCGCGCTCCTTCTGACGCGAAAACTTGTGCTATGCCTTTTCCTATGCCTCGGGTGGCACCGGTAACGATAACCACTTGATTTTCGAATCTCTTCATACGGTATTCCTTTGTAATGATAGAAGAATTTTTATTTGATGATTCAACCGAGAAAAGATTTAGCACCAAGCAAATAAACAATAATGATGCAAATTTTGTTTTAATCGTGGCCATAGAATTTTCTCAAAGTAGTAGATAAGTTTGAGAAAACTTATAGAATCAGGTGTTGATTTGCAACTATTTTTAAAATCTAAACTGAGTGTAGGAGGTAAATTCTCATTGACAACTCCTGTGGCTTTTAAGATAAGCTTCCATCAAGTTTAACCGGGGTTTGCATGACTTCTTGGCATCACGATTTCGTCCAAGCCAATGGCATCAAAATTCATTATATTACCGCTGGAAAGGGCCCTTTGGTATTATTGTTACATGGATTCCCGCAATTTTGTTATGCTTGGCGGCATCAAATACCTGCGCTTGCAGGGCAATTTCAAGTCGTAGCGCCTGATTTACGAGGCTATGGCGATACAGACAAGCCTATAGGTGTTTCCGAATATCAGTCTGATGTTTTGGCTGCAGACATCGCCGGTCTGATCCACGCCCTTGGCTATCAAAAAGCTCATATCATCGGCCATGATTGGGGAGGCGCTGTGGCCTGGAGGCTTGCCCTTGATTATCCACAAGTCGTCGACCATCTTGCTGTGTTAAATTGTCCTCATCCCTATGTGTTTACCAAAGCGTTGAAATCAAACTTTCAGCAGATAAGAAAAAGTTGGTACATCTTCTTCTTTCAAATTTCTTATCTTCCCGAATTTATCCTTAAGATGAATCTTAAAAAAACCTTGGAAGGCTTATTTCGCGGCACAGCTATCCGAAAAGAAGCTTTCAGCGACGCAGATATTGACCAATATTGTCAGGCTATCAAGAAACCGGGAGCTTTGACTGCAGCGCTTAATTATTACCGCGCCGCTTTTCATAAAGTTTCCGCCAAGGATTCTAAGGAAAAAGAAAAAAAGAAGATTACAGCTTCGACACTGCTTGTCTGGGGAGAAAATGATGCTGCCTTAGGCAAAGAATTGACCTATGACATGGAAGCGCTTTTTGATGGACCTTTCTCTATCCGCTATATTCCCAATTGCAGCCATTGGGTCAATGAAGAGCAGCCAGAACTCGTTAATGACTTGCTTCTGCAATTTCTTCAGCAAAACAACTAAAATAGATAAAGATTCTTCCCTTAGGAACATACAATCTCAATTTTGAGGTGATTGATTCGCTATCCTATGCTTTCACTTTTCCTATTTTTTCTTGATTTTTCTCAAGAATCTGATATAATCCTTTTTGCTAAGTTTTTTTCTTTTTGTAATTGCACTGTTTATTTTTAATTTAATTTGTTCCTATACTTTAGTGTTTTTTTAGCGATAATATTTTATTACGATGAATGAGCTATTATTTTTGATTCAAGCCCTCCTAGTCGTCGGTTTCGCCTTTGGCGCATTAAAATTAGGCAAGGGTGCCTTAGCCGCTTGGGTCGCTGTTCAAGCACTCATCGCAAATCTCTTTGTGCTTAAACAGATTACCTTATTTGGATTCGATGTTACCGCAAGCGATGCCTTTGCCATCGGAAGCTTATTAGGCCTCAATTTTTTGCAGGAGTATTTTGGCCAGGATGAGGCGCGCAAAGCTACTTTAATTTGTTTTTTTTTCATGCTGTTTTTTGCCCTTGCCTCGCAGCTGCACCTGCTCTTTGAACCTAGTATCCACGACACCACTCAGCCTGCTTTTATTGCCATTCTCTCCCAATCGCCGCGCTTGCTTATCGCCTCTATGAGCGTATTTTTCCTCGTGCAACAAATTGATATTCGCTTTTTTGCTTACCTTAAGAAAAAACTTCCGTTAGCAAGCTTCGCCTTACGTTCCGCTATCACCCTTATTCTTTCTCAATTTTTAGATACCTTTCTCTTCAGTTTCGCCGGCCTCTATGGGATTGTCGCCTCAGTGATGGATATCATCATCATTAGTTTCGCTGTCAAACTGGCCGTCATCTTCTGTTTCACCCCTCTTGTAAAGTGGGCCAAGCTATGAAATCCTTTCACTTTGATCTTATCCATCGCTCCAAAAAATCTCGTGCTCGCGTAGGCCGAATCCATACACCACATGGCATTATTGATACGCCAAATTTTGTCGCTGTCGGCACCAATGGCACTGTCAAAGCTCTCGATAATGCCCTCCTGCATGACCTTGGTTTGCAGCTGATGTTTTGCAATACCTATCACTTGCTTCTGCAACCAGGCACAGAGGTTGTAAAAAAAGCGGGCGGCCTGCATAAGTTCATCCACCGCAAACTTCCCATCATCACCGACTCAGGTGGTTTTCAAGTCTTCAGCCTAGCTTATGGCTCTGTTGCTGATGAGTTAAAAAGTCGCGGCACGAAAAAACAAGGGGGCTCCGTTCTTAAAATTACCGAAGAAGGTGTGCTCTTCCGCTCCTACCGCGATGGCGCCAAAGTCATGCTTACGCCGGAAAGCTCCATCCAAGCCCAAAAAGATCTCGGCGCCGACATCATCATCCCATTCGATGAGCTCCCCCCCTACCACATCTCTCCCGATCTCCTTAAGACATCGCTGGCAAGGACCCACCGCTGGGAACAAAGGTCTTTAGAAGCCCATTTAAAAAATCCTCAAG
>Ga0207105_1093_pt1 | contig 21915 bp, 26 predicted proteins | sample Alteio_BWMinHeat_77_FD_153569 | JGI IMG/M metagenome (GOLD analysis project Ga0207105, IMG submission 153569) | Enriched cells from forest soil in Barre Woods Harvard Forest LTER site, Petersham, Massachusetts, United States -... | ecosystem: Environmental > Terrestrial > Soil > Temperate forest >... | reverse complement strand
CTAAGCTACCATCGTGTGCATGTCCAGTTGCGGAGGAAGGATCGGCAGCAGGTTGCGGAGATGCTGAGGAATGGCCAGGAATCGGCGCGTGTGCTGCGGCGGGCTTCGATCTTGCGCCAGCTCGACGGCAGGCAGAAGGTGGCACAGGAGGCTGCCAATGTCGGCGTAGCTGGAAAGACGGTGCGAGCCGTTGCCCGTCGTTATGAAGAAGAAGGACTGGAGTCGGCACTGTACGAAAAGCCGCGACCCGGCAAGCAACCAGCCTTGGACACAGGCCAGAGCCAGCGGATTATCGCCTTGGTCTGCAGTCCGCCGCCACCGGGGCGGTGGAGCGTGCGGCTGGTTGCCGAGGAAGCGGTGAGGCGGAAGCTGGCGCCGCATGTGGGCCGGGAGACGATTCGCATCCTTCTCCAGAACCACGAACTGAAACCGTGGCGGGAAAAAAAGCTGGTGCATCGCGGAACTAAATGAGGAGTACATAGCCCGCATGGAAGACGTGCTGGCGGTGTATGAGAAGCCACTGTCGGAGGAGGAACCTGTGGTTTGCGTGGATGAAAAGCCGGTGGTGCTGCATGCCAACGTCCGTCCCCCGCGGCCCATGCGGCCGGGACGGGTTGCCCGGCGCGACTCGGAATACAAACGCCAGGGCAAGGCCAACGTTTTCTGCGGAGTACAACCCAAAGTGGGACAGCACTTCACCAAAGCAACTCCGAACCGTTCCTCGCCGGAGTTCGCTGATTACCTCGTGGAGATTGCAGCCAGCTATCCGGAGGCCGACACCATCCACCTGGTCATGGACAATCTGAGTTAGCATAGCCGCACGGCGATGGTGCAGCGATTCGGAGAAAACATCGGAGGCTTGCTGTGGGACCGATTCACCGTGCACTACACACCGAAACACGGCGGTTGGCTCAACCAGGCGGAAATCGAGATCAGTCTGTTCTCCCGCCAGTGTCTGGGCCGGAGCGCTGGTGTTGAGCGTGGACGAAAAACCTCACATTCAAGCTCTGGAACGGAACCAAGGCTGGCTTAAGCTGCCTAACGGCAAGGCCCTCACCGGCTTTCAGCATGACTACAAGCGGCACGGTACCACCACTCTGTTTGCGGCTTTGGAGGTGGCCACCGGGCTGGTGAAGGGCGATCATTACAAGCGACGCCGACGTATGGAGTTTCTCGACTTCATGAACGGCATCCTAGCCGAGCACCTCGGCCGCGAGATTCACGTGATTCTGGACAACCTCAACACCCATAAGCCCAAACGCGACCGTTGGCTGGCTCGGCACACGAACGTTCATTTTCATTTCACGCCCACCCACGCATCGTGGATGAATCAAGTGGAAATCTGGTTTTCGATTCTGCAGAGTCAATCGCTGACAGGGGCCAGTTTCACCAGCCCTGGACAGCTCCGCAAACACATGGATGACTTCATCGCCGCCTACAACCAGACCGCACACCCGTTTGAATGGAAGAAGCAGGTCGTGTTTCAGAAACATCCCAAAGCACTATACGCTAACTTATGCTACTAGATTCTGGGTGGTGACCGCGCCCAAGTGAAATATCTCCTGGATTGATGGTCCTGGCCTATGCTCAAAGGTGTCGGGCCCTCTCAACCGCCTGGTGTACCTGACGGCGTTGCCGGTGCATCCCCAGCAACGCGTAACCGGCTGCGGCGAGGCTGCGGTCGTAACGAGCGAAAAGATTTCGAGGTGGGTCACCTGCCAGCCCGCTCTTTGTCAAGCAGAGTCTCTTGTTTTGGCTGGCGATTGCAGTGTTCCCCGACGGGCCAACGCCACGATCAGTCAGCAGTTTCTTTTCATCCTGCTCGAGGATTGCAGTTTTTTTGCGCACCTTGTACTCCGCTGCGTGCGTGGCGGAGACGGTTCACTTCATGGCGTGGCCGCCCCGAGCCGAGCGAAGTCGCGACCGGTCTCCGGAATACAGCGGGGGACTCGACCTGTTACCCACTCAAGCGCATTGCGAGAACTGCAAAATTCGTCCGCGGGCACGAGGGAGGCGCCTTTTCCCGGGTTGGAGACACTCTGGGCGGATGTTGCCTCTCGCCATGTGCGCATCTTCGTTTCTGAAGGAGAAAGGCCACGAGTGCAGTGAAGATCCAAGGTCGGCACTGTGAGCGGCCGGCCTATGTGTATATGCGGCAGTCGACTCCCTGGCAAGTAATCGAACATCGCGAGAGCACGGAGCGGCAGTATCATTTGCGGGAACACGCGCTGGAGTTGGGCTGGCCGGCGAGCCGCGTGGAAGTCATCGATGGGGATCAGGGCCGGTCGGGCAGCACTGCAGCACATCGCAGCGGTTTTCAACGCTTGCTGACGGAAGTAGGAATGGACCGGGTGGGCATCGTGCTAATGCTGGAAGCCTCGCGGTTGGCGCGGAGCAACAGCGACTCATCGAGATCTGCGGTTGGCCGGCACACCTCCCGCACGCACCTGTATGAGGGGCGTTGGAATAAAGCCCGCAAGGGGTTGTTGCAATTTCCGCTCCCCGTGGGCTATGTGCACGGCGCCGATGGTGATCGGGGGTTGGATCCGGATGTCCAGGTGCGAGAACGACTGGCTTATCTGTTCGCCTTCTTCCGCCGTCACGGAGTAGTGCGCAGCGTAGTGCGTGAGCTGAAACGGGAGGGGCTGGACCTGCCCACGCGAGTGACCAGTCGGGACGGATAGGCTCCTTGGTGTGGAAGACGCCCAGCCTGAGTGCCGTGGTGCGCATCCTTCGCAATCCGGCCTATGCCGGCATGTACGTGTTCGGCAAATGGGACTACAGCGGCGATCGCCGCTCGCCCGGGACAGGTAAGGTCCTCCCCCAGCGACTTCCGATGGCAAAATGACCGGTGAAGATCCATGCCCCTCATGCCACCTATCTGAGTTGGGAGGAGTATGTGAAGAACAACGAATAAATGCTCCAGAACTGGAGCGGTGGCGAGCAGACGCGCGCGTGGCGCGGGAAGGGGAGGCCCTTCTGCTGGGCATGGTGTACTGCGGAATCTGCGGGCGCAAAATGGGGGTCCAACATCGGGTGGCGAGTGAGAAGCGATCTTCGGCCTATATCTGCCAATCCGGCTACGAAAATGGAGATAGGCTTTGCCAGAGTATGACCTCGCGGCAGGTGGGTGCGGTGGTCGGGGAAGTTTTCCTGGATTCGGTTTCCCCGTTAAACTTGGCGATCGGCCTGCGCGTGGTGGAGCAGTTGGAGAGCGACCTGGCGGTCCAACAGCGTCAGCGCGACCTGCAACTCGAGCAAGCCAGTTACGAGGCGCGGCTGGCGCAACGGCATTGTCGGAAGTGCCTTGACTGACCTCCTGCCCACTCCTTCGGCGAAAAGCCTATGACTCGGACCCCCCTTAATACCAAAACGCCAAGAAATATGGAATTGATTGCGCACAATCGACGGTTCAGGAACGATTTGCAGGATAGGCGGTAGCTCAGCCGTCATCGGAAACGTTGGACTTTAGAGCGGTTCTTCGCGCGGCAGTCGCGAATGCTGCGTAAATTGGAGTTTCTCCCTCATCGTTACGAGATAAACGGGCGCGGCTTTCGCCTGCGAGGATTAAAACATACGGACAAAAGCCACGATGATAAAATCTGATAGACGTCTTTCAGGATCGTTCGAAGCGTTCCGTAAACGTAATCCAGGTCGCCGTGCTGGTAGAATCAGTTCCACAAAGTCTCGTGAAACGCTACACCACCTAACTAGAGGTTCTGTAATGCTGTTTAGATGTCTCGCTGCAATTGCCCTCTTGGTTATGATTCCGGTAGTCCACGCCCAGCAGGCCACCACGGAGTTGGAATCCGTGCCGGATGATTCTACTGGGTTGGCGCCTGGCGACACCCTCGACGCGTTTTTCTTGGATTTTCCCGAGGCTGCACAGCAACATCTGATAGTGTCAACCAACGGGACTATCTTTGTTCCCTATGCGGGGCAGGTCAAGGTGGAGGGTTTGATGCCCGAGGAGGCTCAGCAGGCGATCATTGATGCGCTGAAAGCAAAGCAGATCGTCATTTCACCACAGGTGTCGCTTAACGTGGTTAGTGCGCGCAACTTGTCGGTTCTAGTGATGGGTCAAGTGGCTACTCCACATCCCATTCCGCTCTATGCACCGGCTCCGCTTTTCCTGGTGCTAAACCAAGCGGGGGGCTTTACGGCGAATGCAAGCTACCACGTGCTCATCGCCCACAAGGATGGATCGGCTCCAACCGATGTGGAATTGGATCGAACGATGTCCGATATGCGTGGGATGAATCAGATCGTCAAGCCGGGAGACATTGTGAGCGTAGCCCTCGCAGGAAGCTTTTATGCTTTGGGAGAATTCAACCGTCCCGGAATCTTTCCAATCGTCGGCTCCCAGCACACGACTCTCATGCAGGCTCTATCGATAGCGGGCGGACCGTCGCTCTATGCTGCGCTCTCGAAGGCCCGCATCATGCGTACCATGAAAGACGGGACTCGCGAAGAGATTTTTGTAGACCTCGCAAAGCTGCACGATGGCAAAGTCAGAGATCCGCTGATTCACGCGGACGACATCCTGTTCATACCCAAAAGCAATACTAGAGTGTTCCTGTACAGCTGGCTAACGGCCGGAATCAATACGATCTACGCGGCGAGTCTCATCAAATCTTTTTAGCTTCCGCCGCCGGGTCTAGGCCCTCCGCCTTTAGGCGGAGAACTTTCAGCCTCCGTGCTGGATAATGCGTGGATGGCAGAGTACGGGCGAAACTCCACGCGGTGTGGGATGTGAAGTACCACGTGATCTGGGTGACGAAATGCCGGTACAAGGTGTTGCGAGGCGAGGTGGCGTACGGACGCGTGATTTGCTGCGGCAGATATGTCAAGGAAGGGAAGTGGTGATGGTGCAAGGGGCGGTGAGTCCGGACCACGTGCACATGCTGGTGAGTGTGCCGCCGCAACTGGCTCCGGCCAAGTTGGTGCAGTATATGAAAGGCCGATCCAGCCGGATGCTGCAGGAAGAATTTCCCCAGCTCAAGAAGCGCTACTGGGGCCAACATCTTTGGGCGCGGGGGTATTTCTGTGCGAGCGTAGGCGCGGTGGACGAAGACACGATCAAGCGCAACATCGAGAATCAGAAGTGGGAGGATCCAGGTGCGAACTTCAAGATTACAGCGCCGAGCGAACTTTGAGCCGGCTCTGAGCCGGACCCCCTTAAGGAAGCTTCAGCCGCAAACCGGCGATTTTCAGTCGCAACCCAACCTACCGGCTTTCAGCCGGTAGTCGTTTAGCAGGAAACGGCAGAAGGATAATCCAAGCCCTTGGCTACAACGATGCAAATGGCGCGGCGTGCTGGAACGATCCCTGCGACGCGCAAAAACGTCAACACGTTGGCGACAATCTTCCTGATTGCCTGGGTGACCGTGCTTCTGCAGGGTGCGTTGCGCAAATGGGTGTTCCCCGGCGTCACGATTGTCTACCTGATTCAAGACGTGCCCCTTGCGATAGCTTATGCCTACGCTTGCCGCAAGGGCATCATCTGGGGCAGTCGGCTGGCTTGGCTGTGTGGGGCCATCTCCGCGCTGATTTCGATGCAGACGCTTCTACAGATCATTCTGATCAACCATAGCCCGATGGTCGCGATGATCGGCTTGCACCACTATATTTTCTATCTGCCTATGCTGTTTCTCATTCCACCTTGCATGACCCCCGAAAATGTGCGGAGATTTCTCCGACTGAACCTATGGATCAATATCCCAATGGGCGTGCTTGCGACCCTACAGGCCGTATCTCCGAGGGGGGCCTGGGTCAACCGGACCATTGCTGGAGATGATTTGGCCTTCGTGGTCGGCAGCTCCGGCGTTGTGCGTGCAATGGGAACCTTTAGTTTCACGCTAATGTTTTCCATCTGGTGTGGTATAGCTGTGGCTCTGGTGATTGGGGAATGGCTACTCCCTCCAATGCGGCGCTCCCACCAGTCTCGATTCCTGCTGCTCGCCAGCACCGCGGGTGCCATTGTCGCAACTATGGTCAGCGGCTCACGGACGGCCATTTTCCTGACCATCGCTGCGCTTTTAGGCGGAATGGCCGCAACGGTGATCAAACGCAACTACGCACTACTCCTCCGTTTTTTCGGGATGCTCTTTCTGATTCCGGCTCTTGGTCTTCTTTCTTACATGCTGGCTGGCAAGAGTTTAGAAGCAAACCTGCAACGTTTTACCAGCCAGGGCGATCAGATCGAGATGCGTCAACGCGTCTCCATCATTACGATCGCATTCCTCACCGAACCAGATTTTAGTTTACTGGGACAGGGAATCGGCCTCGGCATAAACGCAGCCACGGTGGGCACCCCCAACGCTTACATTATCAACCTTGCGGAGGAAGAGAGCACACGTATGGTCGAGGAGTTGGGTACATTTACGGGCACCTTTCTGGTCCTGCTACGCTACGGCGGATCAATGATATTGATCTTCGCCAGTTTCAAGGCTCTGTTGCTGCCGCGATTGCATAGTTTGCCCCATTCTGTTCCCCTGGCATTTACAGTCGCGCCTACACTTATGTTCGGAGACATCGTACGTACAGCTCCAGGGGTTGCGAGCCAATTGTATTTCTGTATTGCCTTGATTTGCGGAGCCATCCTGTTCCGCTACCAGCCGCTTGATCCGACCCCACTTAAAACGTTCGAGATGAGGTGAACGTGACCGTTGATTCTCCCGACTTTTCATCGGGGACCATTGAGAATCGAACTATTATGCCCTCGGATATTTTTCGGGTCATAAAGAAGTACGTCTGGTTGACGGCTGCTTTGAGCCTTAGCACTGCAATTCTGGCATATCTCTGGGCCAGGCAGCAGCCAAACATCTATGACGCGACTGCCATGATCGAGTTGGGTCAGCATGGTGTCCTTAACCTTTCGTCCGCGTCGGGAGGCGTGGTCTCAGATGACTACGAATTGAAGATTACAACCTTAATCCTCACAATTCAGTCGCGGGATGTGGCGTTAAATGTAATCGAGCGGCTGAACCTGGAAAAGAACAGTCTTTTCAATCCAAGTACTCCGAAGTTCACCAACCTGAATGATCCGTACGCGCGCAACCGGTTGGTCAAAGTATTTTTAGGCGGGCTGAAAGTGCAACGCATACCCCGAAGCGAGCTGGTTTCGGTCACTTACCAAAGCCTCTCGCCGGTTCTCTCAGCAGAGATCGCCAATGCTACAGTGAGCGCATACTTAGAGACAAATTTTCAGCACCGCTACCAGGGGTCTAAGGAGATCACCGGCTGGCTTACCACCGAACTCGATGACCTGAAAGCGCGGGTACAGCGCGAGCAAAGCGATCTTTTGAATCTGGAAGCTAAGCTGGGCCTCGTAAGTACCGGTTCCCAAAGTGAGACAAGTCTGTACGAGAGGCAATTGGAGGAATTGCTTACAGAGCGCATTAAGGCGCAGACGGCGAAGTTTGAGACGGAAGCACAATATCAGCAAATGGTGCAGGACGACACTGGAGCCTCTCTACCCAGCAGCGCACCTGGCTCCGGTGCTCTTACCAATCTGCAAGCGCAGTTGTCACAGTTGGAGGCGCAAAAATCTTCCTTGACTGGGCGTTATGGCCCGGGCTATCCACCACTTCAGCAGATCGAGAGTTCCGAAAAGACCCTAAGAAAAGCCATCGTCGACCAGCGGCAGCGGATGCTTGATGCGGCGCGAGAGAATTTGCAGGCGACGCAGAAGACCTTAACGGATATTCAGAGCCAGATGGACCAAATCAAAGGCGAATCTAAGGGCATGACCCCGGAAGCAGTTCGCTTTTATCAGCTCAAAACTCAATACACGACCGACCAGACTCTCTACAACGGATTGCTGTCCCTTTTGAATGCCGGAGGTATCGAGTCCGGCCTCAAGACTCAAGAAGTAAACCGGATGTCAACAGCTGATTTTCCCACAATGCCTTCCAGTCCCCGGGTCTTCCGTATAGCCCTAGCTGGATTCTGTGCCGGAGGGCTGTTAGCAATCGTAATCGTCGTTTCCATCGTCGCGGTGAGCGACACCGTCGAAACGATTGAACAGATCGAGGAGGCATTGGGTTGGCCGGTGCTCGCGGCCGTTCCGTTCTACAAACTGGACCTGACCGACCAGTCGAGCAACGAGTTACACGTGGTTGCGCAGATCGCTCCGCGTTCTCCTGGAGCTGAGGCCTACAGAATCCTGCGAACCTCCATCAGCCTCATTCCCGCGAAGGAGGCCTGTAGGGTAATCGGCATCACAAGTTGCGGGCCCGGCGAAGGCAAATCAACCACTATTATTAATCTTGGAGTGGTGTTCTCGCAGCAAAACAAACGGGTACTGCTAATCGACGCCGACCTACGCAAACCGAATCTTTCACGCTGGCTAAACTTCAAGGATGCGATACCCAATACGCCAGGCTTGAGTGGATACCTCAGCGATCGCTCGACTCTGCCGGAGGAGTGCATCAGATCCATCGAGGGTCTGCCCGGCCTAAACATCTTACCGGTAGGACAGATTCCACCCTTTCCATCCGAACTGCTCGGAGGAAGGCGATTTGATGAATTGATTTTATGGGCCCGCGAGAATTTCGACATATTGCTGATCGACACACCTCCTGCTTTACTGGTTACTGACGCGTTGATTATAGCGCAATCTCTGGACGTTAATCTGCTAGTTGCGCGTGTTGGTGTTGCCCAACGGCGGGCTTTGCGCCGTGTGCGTCACGAGTTTGCTAGGTTGCCCGAAAGGCACGTGGCGGTCGTTGTCAACGCAGTACCGCATTCCCAGACCTACTACGGCGGATACGGAGGATACGGAAGCTACTACGGGCCAGCTGATGCCAAGTTATGACTTCACGAAGTAAAGGAGCAAATGCCACCGGTGGCCTTCCGTCGCCTCTGTCGTCACTCATCCGGTCCGGTAACTCTGTATCTTTCTGACTCACATGACGTCGCAGGGTCAGATCGATTTATACACTTACTATCATAGTCACTCATTGCTCGGCAGCTCAGATCGAGGTTAGAAGCTGCGCGTGGATTGGGGCGTACATTTCATTTACCCGTTATTCAAACGAGTTCCTCCTTGTTCTGGTCAATGCATACGGTAAGCGATTTCAGCGCTCAATGATCTACGGATTGCGAAAACGTCCGAAGGCACCGCGACCCGACGTGGGCCGGGTCAACGGCTACCGGCGCAAGGTCGCAAGGTCAGGCGCTACTCCGGTTCTACAATCAGGTCCTGTGGGTTAGGTAATTACGATCTGCGCAACTTTTTTTGTTTCGCCGTCTCCCTTTGAGCCTGGAGAGTGATTGTCAACGAGGCTATGAACGCAGCAAAGTCCGCGGTGTTCTCCACCCAAGCTGGCGTCTGTGCGCCCTCCGTCGAATGGAGAGCTTCGCAACAACCAGCCTGGAAAGGATTAGCCATCGGGGCCAACCGGATCGGGCCGAGGCTCTGATAGGCTTAATGGAGCGCGCATAGACGCGCTACGGAATCTCGCGGAGTCGCCATGACTGAGCTAAAAGCGTCGAGCGTGCCAGAGGGCCGTATGCCGCGGCGACTCATTCAGCTGGTGCCCCGATTCCGCCCGGACGTAGATGGGGTGGGCGAATGCGCTTTAAACTTGGGCGATGCCTTCTTAAAGGGTTACGGCATTCCAAGTGATTTCATTGCTTACAACCCGCCGAGACCGGAGTCAACTCTACAGGTGCCCGATCCATTTCCGCATACACTGCAACGGCTTCGTGGCGGTTTGGCGGAGCCACTCAACCGGACAATAGAAGCGTTGATCGCCGGTTCCAGTGAACCTCCGGTATTGTTGCTGCACTATGTCTCTTATGGCTACTCTCGGAACGGAATTCCGTGGTGGCTAAATGGCGTCGTGGATCGCTTTCGTGAGAAAGGTGGGCGGCCCGTCGGCCTTTTTCACGAGCTTTTTGCTACGGGAAAGTTTCCCTCGCGGACCTTTTTCACCTCCTGGTTACAGCGCAGAATCTTCCGTCGTCTCTTGGCGCAGAGCGAAGCCGCTTTCACCTCGAACGAAGCATTCCTTGAGCAGATTGCATCGGACAACAAAAGGCATCGCCCCGTGGGCCTGATAGGCATCTGCTCGAACGTTGGGGAACCCGAATACCCAAGACCTCTGGCTTCGCGGCGCCGCAGGATGGCGATTTTTGGCCAGTTCTTGACGCGCAAAAGCGTTTACTCGCGTTATTTGCCTATGTTGCAGAAGGTCACAGATCATCTCGAAATAGAAGAGATTGCAGACATCGGCCCCGTAGATGAACCGGACTGGATGGACCAGAACGTGTATCGCCCACTTGGTAGCTTGGTGCACGGCTACGGCACGCTGACTGCTGCCGCAACCAGCGCGCTCCTGGAAGACAGCATCCTTGGTGTGCTTCCTTATCGTTATGCACTGCGATGGAAGTCGGGCATTTTTGCAGCATACCAGGCGCACGCCATGGCTATCTTGCTGTTTCCGCATCATAAGGATGAGGTTGAACCTGAGCCCCGTGAACGAGGTGACTGGTGTTACAGCGCAGACCAGTTGCTGGCACTCGCGCTCGGATCTCTGGACGCAATGCAGAGTTCCGCAACAGCCGGCCATCAACACTACCAGCGTTTCCGCTCCTCGCGGTTGATGGCCGCAACCATCCTGCCCATATTAATCGAGAAGAAATGCGAATAGGCCAGTATATTTTGATATTAGTCGTAGCAGGCAGTATAACTGCATGATGATCTTCTCCGTTTGTAGCTCGGGCCGAGTGCGAAAAACAAACTGAGTGATTGCTGCGGAAATCAACGACTCAAGCTGGACCGAACGGCCCAGACAATCCCGAATCTGACATCGCAACGCCAGTGGGTTGTTTCAAATCCCAAGCCACTCAGGGCCTGCTCGACGTCCTGAACGCTTTCACCGTGGAACAGGTGATACTCCATGCGGACGTTTCTAATGCGCAGCCACGGGCTCTCAGACCGAAACATGTCCCATTCAGCCCCTTCACAATCAAGCTTGAGTAAATCCACCGTGCCGCCGAGTCTTTCGACGGCGGTATCGAGGCTAACCTGCAGTATATCGCCATCGCCATTTGACAGGGTTCTCGCCTGATTACTGTCCCCGATGTCAAGCATGGAAACATAACCTGAATGAGCACCGACAGCCTCCGGATAGATGTCGATTCCCAGTGGCGCAGTGTTGGATCTGAGAAACGGCAAAACGCGCCGATTCGGCTCGTAGGCATGAATCGTAGCCCGCGGATAGTGCGATCGCGCTGCGACGGAAAAGAAGCCGACGTTGGCTCCGATATCGAGAATGGTTTCTACGTTTTTGAGGCGCCTACGTAAACCGTAGTCGTTATTAATGCAGCACGCGAGGAAATCACTTGAAACGCTATGATCCGGCGGAAAATGCAGCGCGACAGATTTGCCAACGGCCTTGATCTTCTGCGGCATCTTGAACCAGCGGGCACGCACAAAAACAAAGCCGAAGCGAAGTGCGTTTAGGCAGGAACGAATTTGTTGCGGAACCCGTCCGAGCGCTCGCTTCGATGGAACGACAAGTTGCTTCATGTTTCCTTTGAGATGTTTCTATGGTCCACTATTGGCTGCCCTCGAATCGGAAATCGAAGCACAATACGATTCTTGAAAATACCATAGAGTGCCGCGACGAATCAAGCAATCGAAATAGGCAGGAGAGGCCTTTCGGTGAAGCCGGCCACAAATCGGCGCGGTGGGTTCGGGGCGTGGCTAACCACCGGCCAACCCGGGCATCGCGCATGCTTCATTGGGAATGTCAGTTCGATCGGTTACTCGACCCCAAGCTCATCCAATAAGGAGCGCGCGATCGCGCCCTCGCAAACCACTGTGCAGTATCGGTCGTTGTTGCCCGAGCGATGCACCGGGCAGGCGTCACTTGCCCAAGCCGGGGCGAGCCCATGTGCTCCGGCATTCCGTGGCAAGTTCTATGCTGCACCACGGCGCATCGCTGCAGGAGATTGCTGGCGTTCTCCGGCACCGTTCGATCACGACCACGGAGATTTACGCGAAGATAGACGTCGTTGCTTTGCGAGAGATTGCGCAGCCCTGGCCGGAGGTGAAGCCATGTTGATTGCGGGCTCCACGATTCATTCCTTGCGGCATTCGTTCGCGGTAAGAGCACTGCAGACCTGCCCTGATGGCCGTGATCGAATCACAAAGCATATGGTTGCGCTGTCAACTTACCTGGGCCATAGCCGGGTCGCCGATACCTACTGGTACCTGGAAGCGACGCCTTCTCTGATGAAGGACATCGCGGATTCGTGCCAGGGCTTCTTCCCTTGAGGCCGCCCATGATTCTGCTCGCCCCACACATCGCGGCTTTCCTTCAGCAACGCTTGCCCATCGAACATCCGCAAAGCCACCTGGCCAAGTTCGAGGGCATCCTTCAAGCCGACGCATTCGCCGGCTTTAATAAGCTGTGTCAGAGTGGAGCGATTCAGGAAGCTCCATGGATGGCTCACATAAGGCGCAACTTCTTTGATCTGATGAAGGCGCACCAGTCGCCGATCGCCACCGAGGCTGTGGAGCGCATCGCCGCCCTTTACCGGATCGAAAAGGAGATCAAGGGAAAATCGGCCGATGAACGCCGCGCGGTCCGAACCGCGCGGGCCAGGCCATTGTTCGATGACATGCGACGATGGTTGGAACAAGCCCTCACCCAACTGGCGCCCAAGTCCGAGACCGCCGCTGCCATCCACTATGCTCTCGTCCTTTGGGACGCCCTGGCGCGCTATCTCGATGATGGTCGCATCGAAATCGATAACCTGATCGCCGAGCGCGCGCTAAGACCAGTGGCCCTCGGCCGTCGCAATTATCTTTTCGCTGGTTCGGATGCCGGAGGACGGAGGGCGGCCATCCTCTATAGTCTGATTGGAACGGCGCGCTTGAACGGCCTAGACCCCGAGGCCTACCTGCGATACGTGCTCTCCCGGATCGGCGAGCACCCGATCAAACACATCGAGGAGCTGCTGCCATGGAAGGTCGACGGAAAAATCGGCCCCATACTACAGCAAGCCGCATAGATCTGCCCGAGTACGAAAACTCCCTGCTGCCGATCTCCACCTACCCCAACATCGCCGCGTTCACGGAACGTGGTCAGATGGTGATCGGCTATATGGAACCTGTCGGAGCCGTGGCCATCGCCGCGGAAGGACGTCAGACCCCGGCCATGCTCCGTCGACGCAAAGACGAGACCTTCAAACAACTACTCGCCCGCCTCGACTTCGCTATCGCCAGCGCCACTATCGACGATGTCTACGTGGACGAAGTGAACGCTCCCCAGAACTGCCCTCCACATCTTCTGCGACCGGTTGTGTCCACTTGCATCAGATCGTGGACACATACGGTCCTATCCCGCTCGGAATCCACTCTTCGTCAAGACGGCCAGAAAATCGCGCTTACCAAAAGATGGAAGGGTGCTGATCAGTCAGAACCTTGGAACAAGTGCTCCTGGGCAGAATTTTCCCAACCAAAGAAAACCAGGATTTCATCATCGATTGGCGAGAGAGTGTCCCGACTTTAGCTTCCGCCGCCGGGTCTAAGCCCTCCGCCTTTAGGCGGAGAGCTTTCAGCCTCCGAGCTGAATTATGCGTGGATGGCAGAGTACAGGCAAAACTCCCACGGGAGGCAGTCGAACTTTGAGAATTCCGGGAGTAGTCCACCCGCAGTTGCTTTCTTGTTTTGCAATGCCAGTTGCCGAGTGAACGCTCGCTATTGTCGTTGTTTTTCCTTTTCACCGGTTGCGATCAGGCCCCTTCGAGGGGCCAGCAACCGAAAGCCTCCGGCTCTCCCGGAGGATCGTTACTTGAATCGATTTGTTGGGAGGCGAACGAAGCAATCCATGTTTCGAGACGACGCCGGAAAATATTCAAATCCGCGCGATGCGACAGTTTCAGTCAGCAGCGGGTAATCCACTAAAGACGGATGAAATTCAACGACCATCGCGCTTACGCGTTCGAGCCATCCGCAAGGGCCAAGGAACAGCGCCTGTTCGCTTCCCTCGATGTCCACCTTCACCACGCCCAGGCTATCCAGGCCGAATTGATTGAGAATGTACGGAACACTTACCATGCGCACGGGCACCTCTTCACCGCGGGGACCATCGATGTCGGACGAGGTTTCCATACAGGTTCCAAGATTGGACCAAGACGCCTTCTTGAAATGAACAGTGCCATCGCGAGGGCCCACTGCAGCCTCGATAACTTCGCCCTTGATCCCATTTTGCTCAAGATTCTTCGCAAGCAACACCGCATTGTCATGATCCGGTTCAACCGCGACGATCTTGGTAAAATGGTTGTGAGTGGCCATCCACGTGGTCGTAAGGCCAATGTTAGCTCCAAGATCTAGCAGCGCTCCAGAGGGCGTGGCAAAGGGCAAATTGTATACCTCGTCGCCCCAAACCTCTCGAATTCCCTGCAAATCGCCCCTATTTAAACGGTAAGAGAGTTTGACACCGGCTCTTGTGGTTATAACTCGTTCGCGGTTCACCATTTTGCGCGGCACGGCAAACAGTGCGTGCGACAGTAGGAAGTCAGTTATCAAACGCACGCAAGACCGACAGTCCTTGCTGAGTCGTACACTGCATCGCCATTCTTTGGCGATGGCGCGGAGTGTCGATATTATGTTCACTCGAAATTATTCTTCCAAAGCAATCCCCCCATAGTTTACCACTGTTCGCTTTAGCAACCCGTGGTAGAAGTTGCGTAATTTCCGCAACGCAGGTGACGATTGTAATGTCGCTGTGTCGCCGTGAATCTCATCGCTTTTCGCGTGATTCGTCCGAGTACGGGTTGCAACCCACAGGAGCACCTGGATTCATTAGAACCACTCCCGCGTAAGCATCTGGTGTGACTGGTGCATTCTCTGTTGAACTCCGGTCATAGTTCCACCTTTCCAGCCACCAGTGAGACCCTCGCTGGTGGCTGATTTTGTGTGCACGCCATGACCTCCAGCGGCGTCAGGACGAGTCCGTGGTGTGCTCTTGACCATTCGCTCTCCTGCTCTCATAGCAGCAGCCCCTAGGCGACAACACGCCAGAGGCACGCACGACCGAAGGCACGTTTTTAAGGAGTGTCGGGACGGCGGTCTCGATGTGTTCGCCGCGTTTCCGAATCTCATACCCCGGTAGGGTATCAAAAACTCTTCAAAAAGTCAGTGCGGAATGCCACGAATTGACGCGAACTGTGGCGAACTATTTTTGGAAGAATGCAAGGAGCTAAATGACTGGAAACAATGGGACACAATGGCAACATTTGGCACTATACGACCCGCTATGACACACCTGCACTTGGCTCTCCGGCACCGCGGAGCGCGACGGGTCGATCTTTGAGGTTCGAAGCGACGATGCCCTTCCCCTGAGAAGCGATTCTCAAATCAGCTTGGGAAGGATCGAAGTCCAGGTGCGAATTCGATAGCGGCCGGAGCGTCATTGCAACGTGTGACAGCACGCGCTCACATTTTGATGAATAATCACAGACGTGGATTACTCAAGAAACCCAAAATGCACAATTGATTGAGAACTGTCGTCCCCGGAACCAGGGGTTATCCCATCCAGGCCAATAGACGGTCCCCTAAACTAACAGGGTGCTGAAATAGTCACTTCAATTCCACACGGTGTTCAGGTAAGACGAGATCATGCGAGGGATTGATCATCAGCAGAGTGATATGTTCAGTTATTTGTCGCCGGAACATCGGGTGCTGAAGGAACATCCACTGCGCACCGTGCGGGCGATGACGGACGAGATTCTGGAGGGGATGTCGTCGCTGTTTGATGCCATGTATGCCAACGGTGGCCGGCCGTCTATCCCTCCGGAGAAGCTGCTGCGGGCACAGCTTTGCAGGTGCTGTATTCGGTGCGGTCGGAGCGTCTGCTGATGGAAGAGATCGATTACAGCATTTTGTACCGCTGGTTTGTGGGGCTGAACCTGGACGACCAAGTGTGGGACGCCACCACATTCACGAAGAACCGCGACCGGCTGCTGGAAGCCGCCGTGGCCAAGGAGTTTTTGGCGCAGGTAGTTGAGCGGGCACGTGCGGCGGGATTGATCTCCGATGAGCACTTCACGGTAGACGGAACGCTGTTGGACGCCTGGGCGAGCTTGAAGAGCTTTCAGCCGAAAGACAAGCAGGACGCACCGCCGCCCGATGATCCCGGTAATCCACAGTGGACTTTCGCGGCGAGAAACGTTCCAACCAAACCCACGAGTCGAAGACCGATCCGGACGCGCTTCTGGCACGCAAGGGTAAAGGCAAGGAGTCCAAGTTGAGATACAACGGCAGTTTGCTGGTCGACAATCGCGAGGGGTTGATCGTGAACGCGGAGCTGCTCCAGGCCAACCGAAGGGCCGAGCGCGATGCGGCGCTGGTAATGCTGGAGCAGGTTCCAGGCGATGATCGCATCACGGTGGGCGGCGACAAGGGATTCGATGCGGCTGAATTCATCGACGAATGCCGCCACATGAACGTGACGCCGCACGCGGCGCAAAACACTTCCCGGCCAGGCGGCAGCGCCATCGATGCTCGCACCACGCGGCACGCCGGCTATGCCGTCAGCCAGAAGAAGAGAAAGCGCATCGAGGAGTGCTTCGGCTGGCTGAAAGACATCGCGCTGCTGCGCAAACTGAAACATCGCGGACTGTTCAAGGTGGCTTGTATCTTCACCTTCGCGGCCGCGGCTTACAACCTGGTGCGGATGCGAAAGCTGATTCCGATCCAGGCAGCGGCCTGATCGGGCCGTAGTGTCTCTGCGGGCGGAACAAACGGCCCGCGGGGCAGCGAAATAACGCGATTTGAATGACAGAATCATCAGAATCGAGTCACAAAGTGAGAATTAACAGCTTGCAACCCCGTTTTTCAGCAGCCTGCTAAAGAAGATAAGCAACGGCTTACCCCCATTATGCTATGATGACTCCATTCGACGGTCCTTTTGGCAGTTTACGAATCGGTGCTTTCTGTTGAGCGTGTTGATCCCTATCCCAGGTTGGACTTCGGAGTCGCACTAGTTGATACAAAGATATTGATGCTAAGTCAGCATGGCAAAGCTACGCGCGCAACCAGATACGAAATGACGCCCTGCTGTCGCTAATGCTTAAGGTCGATAATCTTCTACCCCAGCCCCATCGCCGGGAGGCCTCGCTTCATGGACGCAAGTTCGAAGTCGCTCGCCCGGAATTTGAACCTTCGCGAGATCGAGTGCTTCTTGCCGACCTACTTAGCACTGGCCATGACCGTCATCGTGAACCCTGAGCTTTCCAGACTTATCAGTGGAACTCCGCCGCCTCATTCCGATAGTCGTGACGCGGTCCGTGCCTATACCAAATTCTGGCTGGATATCCTGGTTCCACAGTCGATGAATCGTTCAAGGGACGCCGTCGGAATTGCCGAGACATCCCGTTACTGAGACTTTCGTGTTCTTGCGCAGCGCGGACACTTCTGGTGTATTGCCGGTAAAAGAGGGAGGCGATTTACACGCAACTTAAAGGTCAGAGAGCTGTACGGAGCCGTCAGTCCGCCATCAAGGATGGCTTGTGCAAAACCTGTTTGTTGATCGCAGGAGAGGTGCTCTCCCTCGCTCACGCAACACTGGGGCGGGCTCATTCACGCATATTGGAGAAGTCGGGAGAATGAAGGATGGAGAGAGTGAACACACGTGGTTATGAAAGACGTCGGATTCTCGGCATCGATTTCTATGCGGGAGACTTGGGTGGCGCGATTGACCAAGTATCAAACGGCGGGCTGCTGGTTGTGCCTTCTGCACCTTCGCTGAAGGATATCGTGTCCAACGAGTCGTACCGTCAGGCTCTCATGAATGCCGACCTCGCCATTCCCGATTCGTGCTTTATGGTGCTTTTGTGGAACTGGTTCGAAAGAGACTCTTTAAAACGGTTGTCTGGGTTGAAATATCTGCGCCAACTCCTTTTGCGGGCGGATGTGCGCGCTCCGGGCGATACGTTCTGGGTGATGGCGGGTCCGGCCAGTTCTCGGAAGAATGAGCAGTGGCTTGTTTCGAAAGGGATTGTGGTGCCGGCGAAATGCATTTATGAGGCGCCGATGTACGGGTGCGAGATTGAGGATCGTGCGCTTATCGAGCGCCTGCGCGATCTTCATGTGAAGCACATCGTGATCACAATAGGCGGCGGGACTCAGGAACGTCTCGGGCTCTATCTGAAGCGTAATTTGAATTATCGTCCGGCAATTCACTGCATTGGAGCAGCTATATCTTTTCTGAGCGGGGACCAAGTGAATATTCCGGAATGGGCAGACCGATTTTATCTGGGATGGTTCTTCCGTTGCGTTTCCTCTCCCGCGCGATACGTTCCGCGGTATTGGTCGGCATTTAAGCTGCTTCCACTACTCTGGCGCTATCGCGGGAAGCTTCCACCTATCCAGCCTGTTGCGGGGGCTGGCGCGAGGGCGGAAGCATAAGATCGCGAGTCTGCCCCGTGATGATGATCACTCCGAATTCGGGTCAGTCTGCTTTAAGAGCAATACGGAGTGATGGGTGCCATGATATCTTTTAGGTGCTTCTTCCGGGTCAATCCTCAAATGAGACGGGTGAATAATTGATGCGAGTTCTCGTAAGCGGAGCGGCTGGTTTTCTGGGTTCCCACCTTACCGACGCTCTTCTTGCGGATGGACATTCGGTGATCGGGGTCGATAATCTCTGCGCAGGATCCCTCGAGAATATCGCTCATCTCAAGACCGAACCGAGGTTCGAGTTCCTCGAACAGGATATCTCCCTGAAGTTCGACCCCGGACGGGTCGATTACCTGTTCAATTTTGCATCGCCTGCCAGTCCACCAGACTATTTGAGGTTGGGGATAGAAACCCTGATGGTCGGCTCGATCGGAACACGGAACCTGCTCAACCTTGCGAAGAAGTATGGCGCCAAATTCCTTCAAGCCTCGACTTCTGAGTGCTTCGGCGATCCCTTAGAACATCCGCAGGCGGAAGAGTATTGGGGAAATGTGAACCCAATCGGTCCGCGATCGGTTTACGACGAATCCAAGCGTTTTGCGGAGGCCCTGGTAATGGCTTATCACCGATACGAGGGAGTGAGTACTCGGCTGGTGCGCATCTTTAATACCTATGGTCCGAGGCTGCACGGAAATGACGGCCGCGTCATTTCCAATTTCATGACTCAGGCATTGAGGGGCGAGGACTTGACGGTCTATGGAGACGGCAGCCAGACGCGGAGTTTCTGTTATGTCTCGGACGAGATCGAGGGAATCATGGGCTGCTCGCGCACCGACGAGCATTTGCCAGTGAATGTTTGCAACCCCTGTGAGTGGACCGTTCTGGAGTGCGCGCGCGCGGTATTGCGAGTTACGGGTTCAAAGAGCAGGATCGTTCATCGCGCCCTACGCAAGACGATCCCGTGCAGCGTCGGCCGGACATATCGAAGGCACGCCGGTATTCGGCTGGAAACCAAGAATCGATCTCGAGACCGGGTTGAGTTTGAGTCTGGAGTATTTCAGCCGTTTCGTCGGAGCATCAGCCTAACATAAGGCGGTATCGGCGAAGTATTCGCGTATGCATTCTGCACACGGCGATTGGCGTCACATACAAAATCCAGCAAGCCAGGGCAATGGAGAAGTGAGAAGTGAAGCGAGCTCTTATCACCGGCGTTACAGGACAAGACGGCGCCTATCTTGCGGAATTGCTCCTGAACAAGGGATATGTGGTGCATGGAATCAAACGACGCACTTCTTTGTTTAACACGAATCGCATCGATCACCTGTATGAAGATCCACATCAACCAGCGCGTCATTTCGAGCTGCACTATGGGGACTTAACCGATTCCAGCGGGCTAATTCAGATCGTCCAGAAAGTGCGGCCAGATGAAATCTACAATCTCGCCGCGCAGAGCCACGTGAAAGTGTCCTTCGAGGAACCAGAGTACACAGCTAACTCCGACGGTCTGGGAACCCTGCGTTTGCTTGAAGCGATACGGATTTGTGGGCGTGAAGAAGTTACCCGGTTCTACCAGGCTTCTACCTCGGAACTATATGGATTGGTGCGGGAAACTCCCCAGAAGGAGACGACACCCTTTTATCCTCGTTCCCCCTACGCTGTTGCCAAGTTGTATGCCTACTGGATCACGGTCAATTACCGGGAAGCCTATGGGATTTATGCATGCAACGGAATCATGTTTAATCACGAATCACCTTTGCGCGGCGAGACATTCGTCACTCGCAAAATCACCCTGGCACTTGCCCGCATCAAAGTCGGACTGCAGGATCGGCTATATCTGGGAAACCTGAACGCGCTGCGCGACTGGGGACACGCGCGCGACTATGTTGAGATGCAATGGCTCATGCTACAGCAGCCGGAACCAAAGGACTATGTGATCGCGACCGGAGAACAGCACAGCGTCCGCGAGTTTGTAAGCAGGGCCGCTCACTGTCTCGATATGGAGATCAGTTGGGAGGGTGAGGGAGCAAATGAGAAAGGTATTGACAAGAACGGCCGCGTGATTGTGGCGGTGGATCCGCGATATTATCGCCCGACTGAGGTCGAGACACTTCTGGGTGACGCAAGCAAGGCCAAGCGCGAATTGGGCTGGCATCCCCAGACGACTTTCGGAGAACTGGTTAGAGAAATGGCAGAACAGGATCTCAAGGTAGCAGAGCGGGATGCATTGGTTAAGAAACACGGCTATTCGGTATTTAACTATCATGAACGTTGAGAGTGGAAGGGTCGCATAGTCGCATAAATGGAGAAGCACAGTCGAATCTTCGTTGCCGGACACCGCGGTTTGGTCGGGTCAGCGATTCGACGTGCTCTTGAGAAAAGCGGATACTCAAACCTCTTGCTCCGCACTCATTCGCAACTGGATCTGGCTGACCGCGAGGCAGTGCGCGGTTTTTTTCGCGAACAGCGCCCAGAGTATGTGTTTCTGGCCGCCGCTAAGGTGGGTGGAATCCGGGCCAACAATATTTACCCCGCGGAATTCATTCACGATAATCTGGAAATTCAGACCAACGTCATTGATGCGAGTTACAGAAATGACGTAAAGCGATTGCTCTTTCTCGGTTCCAGCTGTATTTACCCGAAACTGGCCCCGCAACCGATCAAGGAAGAGTACCTTCTGACCGGGCCCCTGGAGCCTACAAATCGCGCTTATGCGCTCGCGAAAATCGCCGGTATCGAAATGTGCTGGTCGTACAACAGGCAATACGGAACGGGCTACTTGTCTGCGATGCCAACAAATCTATATGGTCCCGAAGACAATTTTGACTTAGATACATCTCATGTTCTTCCCGCCCTGATTCGAAAAGTGGTACAGGCCCGCCAGACCGGGTACAGAAGGGTCGAGGTTTGGGGAACAGGAAACCCACGGCGGGAGCTGCTCTACAGCGAGGATCTCGCCGAGGGGTGCATTCATCTATTGAATTTGCCCGACTCTATCTATGACGGCCTGCTCACCCGGGACATCCCGCCGCTAATCAATCTGGGTACGGGTCAAGACCTCACCATTCGTGAACTTGCCGAACTAGTGATGAAGGTCCTGGATTTCGAGGGCGAACTTGTGTTTGACATCTCTCGAGAGGACGGTACCCCTCGAAAGCTTCTAGACGTCAGCAAAATAAGTTCCCTCGGCTGGCGCGCGGTCACAAGTCTTGAGGAGGGGATCCGCAAGACTTATGATTCGGCTCGAACCCAGCTTGAGTTCGTCACTCGATAATCCGTTGAATCGACAATTGTCTTGGCACCGCCGAGTCGGCGGTACTGGTCGGGCTGCCTAGCTACTTTCCGGACATGGGCTGGAAGTGCCCACCCGCACGCCGAGCGGCAAGATCACATCCTGAAATTAACCGCAGAAGGAATCTATCTCCGACACACTCCTAGGAAGACTTTGAACCTTGATTTTGCAGGGCAGCCAGCCGAGTTTTCTGCGCGGCCTTCCA
>Ga0207105_1092_pt1 | contig 21953 bp, 25 predicted proteins | sample Alteio_BWMinHeat_77_FD_153569 | JGI IMG/M metagenome (GOLD analysis project Ga0207105, IMG submission 153569) | Enriched cells from forest soil in Barre Woods Harvard Forest LTER site, Petersham, Massachusetts, United States -... | ecosystem: Environmental > Terrestrial > Soil > Temperate forest >... | reverse complement strand
CATCATGCGTCAGCTCATATTGCGTTATTCATTGAATATCTTCCGGAGACGCTACATAGCTGGCTTAATAAACAATTCTCCAAAGGAAACAATGCAGTTGATAAAGCTATTGAAATGGTCGAACAAAATCTTAAAGAAACAACTGCTTTCATCAATGCAAAAGGAATGTTGCATTTTGACGCTCATTTTAGAAATATCCTGACAGATGGTGAACAGCTCTATTTTTCCGATTTCGGTCTTGCAACAAGTTCACAATTTGCGCTTTCAGAAGAAGAAAATAAATTCTTTCAAATCCATCAAAACTATGATCGTTGCTATATATCAACAGCATTGACCAATTGGATTATTTCAAAAGTATTCGGTGAGGACCGCTTTGACGAAGTTTTACAGGATTATGCCCTTGGTAGAACACCTCTTATATTCCCCGAAATACTAACCCCCTTACTCTCCTCTATTGTAAAACACTATGCTCCCATTACTCTCAAGATGAACATTTTTTTTGAGACGCTTAGAAATAAAACGAAGCAAGCACCATATCCAGCAGATGAACTTGACCAACTTTGGACTGAACCTGTTTTGAGCTTTTAGAGATTGTTGTAAGTGAAAGTGTCCAATTTTGCGCAATCTGTAAACATGCTAATTGTCGATTTGTGGATATTTATTAGACACAAAGAATTATCCGCAAATCTGCAAAATGCACATTTGCGGATTGATGTTATGTCCAGAAAAGGCTGAGCATCAATGATATTTCTAATCAAGATCCTCTTTGAATTTCCTTCTTAAACTTATCCCACAGAGCTTTTTTGAACCAAATTGGCATAAGATCGGTTTTCATTTCTAATGTTGTTCCATCAGTGATTTCTGCTAACCAGACATGTTCATGACCTGAGTTGTCAAAAATATACGCGCGATTAGTCAACTTAACGGCATCAATTAAGAGATCTAAAGATCTGCTATAACGGCTTGCTATTTTATCTTCAGGAACAGGATGCCCGCCCATTTTCACCCGGAATCGAACACGTGATATGTTAATTTCTGGGTCTTCTGTTGCTACATAGTATAGATATGTTCGATAACCTCTCTCCCTGGCATGATGTAGAAGTTCAATTTTATCTGGTGAAGACATCACAGTTTCGAAGGTAAACGATTTGCTTGTCTCAATAAGCTTCTGACGAATAAAATCAGCTGCAACCGAAGCGAAATAGGAATTGACTTCGACATCATGGAAAATTAATTTGTCATCATTAAAACGGAGAAACGCAATTTGATCATCAAGGTCGGCCTTTTTTAAAAGAGAAGAGTTTGAAAAGAAAGCAAAAACTTCTTTCGCAGTAGCTTGGATGGAGTAGTGTTGGAAATCTAAAAAACTCCTAGCGATAATGTCAGCTTCTATTTCATCTGGATTGACGTAAATGCCCAATAATTCGCGGCTAACTACAGCCTTTATTGTGCTTTTCCCTGAGCCGTTTGGGCCAGCAAACATCCTTAAACGGGGAGGAGAGTTGAGCTTCATAGTTCCAATCGTTGCCCAATTGCGACTTTTACTGGTGGTTTCATTTTTCGAATAATTTTCTCTGTTCCATCGGGATGAACTTCCACGAGCAGACCATTTCGACATTCAAGCACGCTACTCCCAGATGCAAGGGCTTGCCAATAAGCTTTTATTATCGCTGCTTCAGCAAGATCTGGGATATGCTCTTCCAAATAACGAATTGATTTTTCAGATAAACTCATAACTTTTCCTTCATTCGGATCACCGTTAATTATTTTACATAAACTTTCTCAGCTTAGCAATAGAATCATGGCACACTGGCGGCACAGTTCGACCCTATTCTCTTCAGCAAAGGCCAGTAATCAGCTTCTAAAAAGCTGATTCAATTACTGCTTTATACAATCAAAAACGGCGGGTTAAACACAAAAACATGTTTAATCCGCCATGTTAAAAGAAATAATTGTGGCGGATTAATCATTCGAATAGTTTGCAAAAGTCAGTCCATCATCTCTAGAAAGCATTGGAGAAATTCTTTTGAGGATTTCGCTCTAGCAATCAACAAGATTTCAAAAGAAAAAATCGTCGTTTCTATTTTGACAAGTTTCCATTGAGAGCTATACCTCTTTCCAGGCTTCTTGCAGCCTTGGAATTAAAAAAAAACTCCTGACAAACTGGACTCTACCTGAAGCTTATTTTAGGTCTTCCAAAGAATCTGAATGAAATCGCTTGCTCAAAACTTTAACACTTCAAAACTTCATGACGTTTATGCGTTATCGTTGTTTCTTGCAAGACAAAACAATCATTTTAAAAACAATGCCTTCATTGTTAGTTCCTGATCTATTGATGAATGATAATAGTCATTGTGTTTAGTCCCCTGAGTTGTGATCAGGGTAAGAAAGGTTGATTTTCGAGTCTTGGTAACATTCTCAAAGCACTCTCTTTTCTTTCGTAGTTTTTCTGCATATTCTTTATCTATCGAAAATTCGTCTTCGTAAAATTTTATTTCGCATAAATTAATGCATTGATCAGCACGATCTATGACTAAGTCAATTTCAGCTCCAAGTTCTTTTGAACCTTTAGAGGTTTTATATTTCCATTTGGATGTCTTTGTTTGTACTGCTGTCAGCCCCAATTCTGCTTTAATGCCTTCAATATGCTTTAGACATAAGCATTCAAAAGCATGTCCCGTCCAGGATTTCCAAGATTGTTTATTCCGTTGTTTGATCCAATAATCAGGTCCACGACTTTGCAAATCTAATGATGATACACCGGCATTCCATGTAAGATAAAACAATGAATACTCATCTATTAACAAGTATCTATGACTCCGTTCCCCTTCATCAAACAAAGGAACTTCTGCAATAAATCCAGATTGTTTTAGCTCTTCAAGCCTTTTAGTCAATGTTCCACCAGTGGAAAGGCCTGTTTTTTTAACCAACTCTTGATAAGAAAGGCCAGAACGAAATTTTGCTAATGCTTTTACAATTTCCACATGTTCATCATGTTGATGAAAAAGTGAGCGATAAAGTTTGTGAAACTCTGCAATCAATGGAGCGTTATAGGAAAAACAGATCTCTCCGATCAATTGAGCAACAGATTTTCCTCTTTCTATATATGACAAATACTTTGCCACCCCGCCTAAGCACATGTAAAGCTCAAGCATCTGCTTTCTATCTAGGTTGATTTGTTTATCTTTTAAAAATTCTTCTGTTTCTCCTAAGCTAAATGGCAGTAGTCTAATTTCTTTTGTGACCCTCCCATGGAGCCCTCCTTTATTATTGACTATATTATCAATCATCCAAGAGGCTGCTGAACCACAAACAATGAGAATAACATTTGGGGTTTCGGAAAGATATCTATTCCATAGATGTTCTAAAGCCTGCAGAAACATTGAACGAGGAGAGGAAAGCCAAGGAAGTTCATCAAAAAAAATAATGCATTTCATGCTTTTTGGAATTTTTTCAATTTCTTTTCTTAATGTTTGAAATGCCGAAAACCAGTCCTTAGGTTTTGGAAGTTCTTTCCCTTTCAAGAATACATCTGAAAATTCAACAGCAAAGTTTTGAAGTTGAATGTCTAATGAAGCATCTTGAATTCCTGTAAGATGAAAAAACAAACCTTTATCTTTAAAATAGTTTTTCGTCAGATAAGTTTTGCCTATTCTGCGTCTTCCATATATAGCTAAAAAAGCTGGATCCTTAGATTCAAGAATTTTACCTAAAGTTTCTTGTTCTTTTCTTCTGCCAATGATTTTACTCATGAATTCCTTAAATTTATTCACGCTAGATATGTTATGTAATATAGCGCAAATTATAATTTTATGTCAATTTACGCTGCATAAATGATAATGAATAGCGTAAATTTTTATATTTTTATTTTCTACGCTGGATAGACTATAAAAACTGAATTTATGGCGATTGAATTCGAATGAACCGCTCATCAAGCAGTGTTTGCACAAAATAAGACAAAGACTCATCAAAGAGGCCTTAAATTAATCTGACATTATTAAGCACCAAAGGAATCTTATTAGGATCTTTAAGTCCAAAGGTCCCTTTTGTGACTACAGTGTGATCTCTGTGCCAAGCTTCGGGATTTCCTTGAAACGAGTCAAAGCCATAAATGATTTTGTCTGGATTAAGCGCTGCGATAAAATTGATGGATTTCCCTGTGCATACTCCCAATTCCAGATAAACTCCCTCTATTGTTGCCAGGTCTGAAGCATAGCGCAATAAATCAGCATCCGAATTAAATAGCTTGCTGAAAACTGATCCAAATCCTAATATCCGGAAATGTGAAAACTTTAACACTTCAAAACCTCATGACGTTTATGCGTTATGACACTCATACTTTAAGACAATGAAAACGAAAAAACTCGTTATCACTAACAAGAAAGAAGTGAACGACAATTATCGACTTTGACGCTGAATTGGTGCATAACCTGCCATGCAAATATTCGAAAAAAACTCAAATAAGAGGCCCCCAAATTCTTCGTTTGGATTTGCCTGGACGCATCAATGAACAACAAGACGATGTGTGAAGAAATGCCTTATGGGAAAATAGAGATTATATGACTAAATTTGATGTGCTAGTAATTGGAGCGGGAATCAATGGGTTAGCAGCAGCCTATCACCTTTCCAATCGGAAAGATCTCAAAATTGGACTGATAGAGCAATTTTCGCTCGGTCATTCCTATGGGAGTTCACATGGTTTTTCGAGGATCTTTCGCACTACCTATGTGAATCCTACGTATACGAAACTGGCTAGACGTGCAGATTTTCATGAGTGGCCTTCCCTAGAGGAGCAGTTGGGAAGCAAGTTACTTCATCCAAATAGCCGCTGTTTATTCGGTTCTGGAGCCTTCTTTGAGCGATACATTGAAGCGATCTTAGAAAGCCACTCTGATTTAGAAGTCGAACTTCTTGGGGTTTCTGCTGCTCGCCAGCGGTTTCCTCAATTCAATTTTTTTGATTCGTTAAATGTTTTGCATGACTATTCTTCAAAGGTCATTGCTGCAGAAGATACAATGAAGAAGTTAGCAAAGGTAATAATTGAAAGGAACGTCGCGATTTTCAATAAAACTAAAGTGTTTGAAATTAATTCAGACGTCAACGAGATAAGACTTGAAACGACAAGAGGTCCATTGAATAGTGAGCGGTTAATTATAGCTGCCGGACCTTGGATTAGACATCTTCTCCCTGAATTGGATACACAATTTCGTCCAATCAAACAAACAGTAGGCTACTATAGATTGGAGGGGGCATCGGAACAATATCAAATTGGTCGATTTCCAAATTGGGTCTATTTTGGAGAAGGTAAGAACAATGACTTCTATGGGCTGCCCGAGTTTGGATGCAAGGGGATAAAAGTTGCTCAAGAACTTACTGAAGGTGAGATTGATGATCCCGATGTGACAAATTCTGAACCTGACAAGGAAAGAATAAGAATCCTAGAGAATTTTGTAAAAAAACATTTTGTTAAGCCTATCATTAATACTGAAAGAGTAGAAACATGTTTTTACACGAATACTGGCACAAATGATTTTGTTTTAGATTTCCTTCCACAAGATCATCGAATTGTCATTGGATCCGCTTGTTCTGGCCATGCTTTTAAGTTTGCCCCACTGACTGGCAGGATTTTGTCGGAACTTGCCCTCGATGGAAAAACAACTATTCCCGAGTTTGAAGAAAACAGAGGGCTATTCTCTCTCAAAAATAACTCTTCATTTGACCTATGATATAATATCCAAGCGACGGACTGGTGACACTAATGTTGGGTCTAGCCCAACTAATCGGTATTTGAAATAAATAATTTAGCATAAAATCGGATTCATCGAAAAGAGTCGATTTTCACTATGAAGCCATCTTATCAAAACCTATGTACTGAATTCTATGATTTAACCAAGCCGGAGGCTGGGCCGAAAGAGATCGCTTTCTACCACAATCTCTTGAAAACCACAGAAGGACCATGGAAAGTACAGTAATTATCTTCTCTATAAAAGATATTTATAAACGATTTAATATTATGCCTTCTTTGCAAATGCACATGATGCGAGTCGCAGCTGTTGCCGAACTTATCCTTTCCACTCAAGCAGACAATTACCCAGAAAACCACAAGAACAATGTAATTGCTGCTTTGCTTCTTCATGATTTAGGCAATATTGTGAAGTTTAAGCTAGAGAAAGAACCTTATTGGAAGAAGATTCAACAAGAAACAATCGTTAAATATGGCTCAGTCGATCACGAGGCTACAGAAAATATGATATACGAGCTTGGTGTTAATGAACGGATAGCTTTTCTTATATCAGAAATGGGATTTGAAAACTTGCAGCATGTGATCGATTCAAACGATATGGAATTGAAAATTTGTCTCTATGCTGACCAAAGAGTCGCTCCCTATGGTGTTTCCAGCTTGCATGAGAGGTTTGCTGACTTGCGGAAAAGATATAAAAATACGGCTCTTGAAAATCGATACGAACCTTCACAGGAGGAGAAGTCTCTTCGTCTGGAACAACAAATTTTTAAAAGTTCTTCTCTCCACCCATTAGATATCAATGATCAAACAATAACACGTTATATGAAAGCTCATAATACCTGCATGCCTACAGATTAAACTTTGAAATCACAAGGAATCCAAAAAATTCATCAAATTTTTAGCTGAGCCAGCTAACAACGCTTTTTAGATCTCCTTCCACAAAATCATAGAATTGCCATTGGATTTGCTTTCTGGCCCTGCTTTTGCCGCGGGTGAAATGCGGGTTGAGTCTAAGCCTGGGCACATGGAAATCTCAAAATAGTGTTTTCTTACAGAAATGCTTGTCTTCATCCGCCGGGTTTGACACAATTAAAACAGCGGATTAAACACAAAAACGCGTTTAATCCGCCACATTAGAAAAAATAATCACGGCGGATGAAACAGGGCAAAGAATTTGCAAGCAAATAAGGATAACTTCTCTTAATAGCATTAGAGTAATTCCTTCGAGGATCTGACTCAGGCAATCAATAATATTCAAAAAAACGTAACCAAGTAAATTAGAGGTTCTAATGGCCGGGAGCAAACAACATTTAAAAGCCGAATTAAATCCTGCACTCCCGAAAGGATACGCATCGGTATTAGAATCGCTTATTGGGAAGATTAAGAACGTTCAGACAAGGGCGATGAAAGCGGTTAATCACGAGTTGATTGTAGTCTATTGGGACAGCAACTCGCCAAAGACCTACAAAATTCATTTCCAGGAATGAAGGGATTTTCTGCTCGCAACCTATGGAATATGAGAGAATTTTACCTCACATATCAAGAAAGTAAAAAACTGCAGACACTGTCTGCAGAAATTAGCTGGTCTCTCACAATATCGTCGTACTTGAGAAATGTAAGGATATTTTAGAACGAGAGTTCTATATGCGTATGTCAAGAAAAGATCTTCAAGAGCAGATAACGCCAGTAAGAAAGTCTGTTTGATTGGCTGATAAATTTAAAAAATGTTGTCGGATCTATCAAAATGTTTTATCCAGTATAATTGAAGAAAAGGGGAACGATTCCTGAAATTAGCCGATTTTTAGGAATTGTGATTAAGATGTATTTAGCTGAGCGCGAACACAATCCTCCCCATTTCCACGCTGTTTATAATGAATATGTAGCACAATTTTCGATCAAGCCTTTAGAAATGATGGAAGGAAAATTACCGCCACGTATACGTGGGCTTGTTATAGAACGGGCTTCTTTTCACCAGAAAGCCCTTACGGATAATTGGAATAGACTCAAAAAAGAACAAGCAACTAAAAAAATTAAACCTTTGGTTTAAATATGAATGTTATAAAAGTCGAATACTTTAATGAATACAAATTAAAAATTTTATTTAACGATAAAAAAAATAAAATTGTTGATATAGAACCGATAATAAATAAAAGCAAAGGAATGTTTCATCCCCTCAGAGATATAAAATACTTTAAAAAGGTTTCTTTGGATGATACTCAATATCCTTTAAGCATTTGTTGGCCAAATGGAGCAGATATATGTCCCGATTATTTATATGAACTCGGAAAGGATTTTCATGAGCCTAAAAAGCCAATAAAAGCGACGCCAAGAATCAGAAGACAAAGAAAAATCTCTGCTGAAAAAGCACTGGTTAAATATCAGCCATCCCGCGCATTGACAAAAAAACCTTCAAAGAAGATTAAAAATTAAACTGGGGTCATCACAGAATTCGGATTATAAAGCAGATTAAGGCTTGGAAAACTTTTCAGCAGACATTTGATTTACCGGAACTAAGTCATTTAGTGAATACGAGCAAAGTGAACGGGTGCCATCTTTCCTCTGAAAGGTTGAATCTGGCCTGCATAAGTTGTAGATACAGGCGTCCTTCTGGCCTTTTAGGAGCATTCTCGATATCATCAAGCGATTTTTGCATCGACAATAATTTTATCGAGTTCTTTTGGAATGGTTTCATCAAACCATATTTCCATTAGGTCGCGAATCGCTTCGTATCGTTGACAATTTTCCATTAATAAACAGATAAAAATGCTTTCACCTATGCGGCGCATTACATTAAGAATATCTAAAACATGTAAATTTTTCCAATATTATGCCACTTCATTTTACAGACATTGCTCATTTGCCCTGATGCTAAAGCGAATAATAATTTTCCATTTCTTTGTTGAAAAACTGGCAATATTAAACAGAGTACATTAAAAAAATTGCATTCTCATTTTTATATCAATTTTGCGTTTTTTTTCCAGTCAACTTGAAAAAATTTCCAAAAATAAACCCCTACCGTAGATGCATTGTGAATAAAGGCTATAAAGTATGCCCACGAAACATCATAATTAAAAAATTTCACACATATCCAAACGGGAAGGACAAAAAGAAACCAAACTGTGATGGTTTCATTAATCATCACAAAACCTGTATGCCCACAGGCGGTAAGCAATCCCGAAAAAAGACCTCGAACTGATTTGAATAAAAAAGAAAGACATCCCCAAAATAAGGTAAATTTTAAAGCATCGATATAGCTTATAATTCGCGGAACGTCAGCTTTAGAAAATAGCAAATTAATAACTATATCAGGATATAAAGCGAGCATTAATGAAATTGTTAAGCAAAAGTAAAGGCATAGCTTGACGCCAGAATTCAAGACTTGCGAAATAAGGTGGGTTTGTTCTCCTCCAATCAGATTAGCGACGGTAGTAGAAACGCCCCGAGACAATCCTTGAATGATAAATACAAAGAAACCAAAAATCGTTTGCATGATGCTCGCTAAAGTCAAACTCGCTTCTCCTAAGCTCTGCATCAAGATAAAGAAAAAAGCCCAAGCAGAAGCAATAGCAGCTTGAGCAATTGCATTGGGTCCGCCGACCCGTAAAATCTTAAAAAGCAATGGGAAATCTAACGTGAATCTATGAGTGGAATAAGTTTTTCGATTATAGGGCGCAAAAAAAGCAACGCACAAAACCAGAATACTTGTAAGCTGGCCTAGCAAAGTCGCTATAGCGGCCCCTTCGATTCCAAGTTCGGGAATCCAACCTTTGACGCCGAATATTAATAAAGTATTTAATATCATGTTGGTGCCATTCCCAGCTATAGTAGAAACCATAGGAATAAATGTATTTTTCATTCCTACAAAAAACGTGGATAATGCACAAGTCAGAGGAGAGAGTGAGTTAAAGGCTATAAGCAGCCTGCAATAAAAGATAGCTTTTGTATCTTCATTCAAATGATCAGGGAGAATGTCTGGTAAGTAAAAAGCAAGCGGAACGAATATCAAGTTTGTGAAAATGGAAAACCATATCATCTGCCAAGTAGGCGAGCTTATTTGGTTTGTTTTATTGGCCCCATTAAACTGACCCACAAATACATCTGCAGCACATGCACAAACGTTGGCCCCAATTTGGAGCATGGTGATCAAGGCGCCAAAAGAGATAAGAGCGTTAAATGCTTCTAAAGAATATTTAGCTAAAAAGAAGCGGTCGCATAATAGCATTAAGCTTCCTGAAAGGCTGCTAAGCATTAATGGATATGACAGCTTAAAAAGAGCGAACGGTCTTGCCTCGGTAATATATTTTTGAGAAATTGGGGGACTTAGGACTTGACTCATAATAATTTTTAACAAAAAGGGTCTAAAGGAGGAAATCCCGATTGTAAATGTCGAAACCATCTAGGATTTTTGGCAAAATCACATATAGCTCTCACCACACTAATGCGAACATCGTTAAACAAATTTACAATCCATATAGAATTATCGCCTAACACTTTTTCCACAATTTCCCTAGTAGAATATATTTTTGATGTTACATCGATTTGCTTATTTTTATTCGAAACTTTTGCTCTAAAAAAGTCTTCTCTAGCATGTGAATAATTTTTATTTTTTAGTGATAACAGACGCTTTTCTATATCTTTTGAGTAGGCGGTGCCGTTTTCAAAAAAGGCGCTTTCTAATAACATAAAGGCTTCATTTTTTGCATGTTCTGAGGATTGTGAAAGCGATTCTCTTAAAGCAGACCCCAACACCCATACGCTTTTGTCAGTATTGCTGACGATTGCGATTGCGAGGGGTACATCAATACCTAAAGATGTATAGAATCGTACCTGCCACCCATCTTCGCGAATCAATGCCTTTTCTTTTATTTCAAAAACGAGACCATCTTCATACCAAATCTCTGCCAATAAATGCCTTTCTATTAGTTCTAACACCGCATGGTTCACTGCTTGATCGATTGCAGGATGGCATCCTAACCCATTTGCATCCGCTGATTTTTCTTCAGAAGTTAAAACACTACCAATTAACACTTGCGATGGAGAAAAAATTCTGCACTCATTTGGCGTCTTTAGTGAATAGCCTATGAAGTTCTTTTTATCTTGATGAAAAGCATAGGTTGCCCACAATCGTTCTAATGCCTCGAATTGGGAAGCTCTCTTTGCGTTTTCTTTAACCTCATTAAAACCAAATCCATAGACATAAGTGTTATGCTGCCCAGATTTAACGAAAATTCCTGATTTGGCTAAAAAGTGACCTGAACTTTGCGCTGAAGAAGAGATTATGGTTTTTAAAGGTACGCGCACTTTATCATCATCCCGGCATCTCTACAAGATCCGAATAGCTTCGTACGATTTTTTGACCCAACTGGGTTAACTTGGCATGGTTCGTAACTGTGGCATACCCATTTAAAAACTGTTTTTGAAAAACTGCTAAGCATTTGCTATAGGAAGAATTTTCTAACAACTTCACTAGCTGGTGAAAAATTCTCACCATGCGGCTTAAAACAAAAGTAGCATGGAAAATTCCATACATGGGTCTAGGATCAGGGCGAATTGGAGCAGCATATCTTTCATTCGGATCATTTAATATCAAACAATCTTGCGCAAAAAGAGTGTTTAAATGGAGGTGGGAAGTTTCGTGGATAATATGCTCGCAAAAATATACTTCTGCAGAGAGATCAGTATTAGGAATGCAAAGGTAAATAGAACCAAAAACCCTTGGATCTGTCATTCCCACAAGTCGATCTGAATTGAATAATTTAATTTCGGCAACGTAAGCCTCAAACTCATCATAGAATAATGGAGAAGCTTTTTTAAGAAAAAGCAACGATTCAGCGATTTTTGACCCATATTTCACAAGGCCGTTTTTGTCAACGCAATCGATGGTAGGCAGCTTCCCATATTGATTGCGATTTTGCTCTTTCAATGATTCAAGCACTTCTTGCTCCCAAGCTTCAGAAGTGATGGTTGAAACACCAAATGATGAGGCATATGGATGATTTTCTAAAACTTGAGAAAGTGATGGCAACAAGCTTAAAACTTCTTTAACATCATTATTTTTTAAAGCCTCAACTAGCGAAGAATGCAAAGCATGTAATCGTGGGTTAAACTTTTCATTAGGATTAAGAGTATTTGTCATATTCTTCAATTGAGCATAATCTTTCTTAAAGCCCCGGGCAGCCGAATCCACTAAGCTTAAAAGACTTTTGATAAACATTTGGTTGTAAATTTGCCTTAAACAATAAGGACTTTTTTCAATGCATTGGGAAGTAAAATAATCAGGAGTCATGCGATTAATTTTTTATATGTGCTTTAAATAGGAGTCACACATTGATTTCGTGCAACTCCTTTTGTTATTTCCAAACAGATTAATTGCCATACAGTTGAACTGTGGGCTTGTTGAGAATCAATAAATCATTTTCTATCACTTCGAACGTAACCTGTTGAGAAACTTCTTGTTCGACTTCAAATTCTTCGACTTCGGTAATTGATTGATCCATTGTAACCTCCGATATGGATATTTTTCCTTTGCAAGGCTACTGCCATTAAAGAATCCAACTTACAGCTACACTTGCGATGCCCACTAGGTATAAAAATTTTCTTCAAAATAGTCAATCAAATTGCATTTATTCCTGTCGAATCCCAGCGATTGCGCGTTCACGCACAATCGCTGATATGAAGAAATCTTGGTTCAATATTTTGTTGAAAGATGGCATGCTTAAAGATAAGTTATGAGATTAATAGGAGGGTATTTGTGGAAACGATTTGCATCAAGACAAAACTAAAAAAAGGGTCTCTAGAAGATGTTCGCAAATGGTTTCAAACTCTGCGAGAAAAACCAGACGAAGTATTGCAATCTTTAGAAAAAGAAGGCGTGATCATTGAATCAGCTTTTTTAGATAAACAGGGTCATGATTATTTCTTGATTTACTACATGAAAGCTAAAAGCCTTGCTCATGCTCGAGAAGTAGCTATGAAATCAACTTTAGCAATCGATAAGTACCATAAAGAGTGCTTCAAAAAGTTTTGTGAAGATCGCATGGAGCTTGAGCCATTGATAGATTTTCATCGCATTTAGCATTTTTTCTGCAAATGACTGGAAAGAAAACTAAATTTTCCTGAATCCTCAGAGCACCCTCATAATCTGCTTGCGAGGGAAAACGTAACTCTAATGTGTTCAGTGCTATAAGGGAATAAGATTCATAACCCGCTGGTCGTAGGTTCAAGTTCTGAAACTGACTTTCCACTCCCCTCTTGAAGTCCTAAAGCAATTTCTTCTAATGAATCCGAATGAAATCTCTTGCTCAAAACTAATCCAATTCATAATATCCGGAAATGTGAAAACTTTAACACTTCAAAACCTCATGACGTTTATGCGTTATGACACTCATACTTTAAGGAGTGACGATGAAAAAACTCGTTATCGCTAACCAGAAAGGAGGTGTAGGCAAGAGTACGACAGCTATCAACCTTGCCGCTGGATTAGCACATAAAGGTAAAAAAGTCTTGTTGATTGATATGGATCCTCAAGGACACGCATCGCTTGGCCTGGGCATCGGTACAGAAGATCAGCAAACCGTTGCAGATCTTCTAATTGAAGATAAGTGTTCAATTAAGGATGTCTTGCAACAAACTTACATTCCTAAGTTGGACATTATCCCAAGCGACATTTCATTAGCTGGAGCAGAGCTAAAAATGCCGCAAATGGGAAGAGAGTTTAGATTACGGAAAAAGCTCTCTGAAGTATCTGGATATGATTTTTTAATCATCGACAGCCCCCCTACTTTTGGAACACTTGCAATCAATTCTTTTGTTGTTGCCGAAGAGATTTTGCTTCCTATTGAACTTTCATTTTTTAGCTTGGCTGGAATCAACAACTTTATGGATTCCATAAGCTACATCAATGAAAACGTTGGCAGTATGGTCAAACACAATGTTGAAATTTCCGGTGTCTTGATTACATTCTTTGACACTAGAACTAAACTGGCTAGACAAATTCATTCTAAAATAGAAGAACTTTTTGGGAGAAAGGTCTTCAACACTTCAATACCTCAAAACATCAAATTGAAAGAATCGCAAGCTGCCGGTAAATCCATCTACGATTATGACTCAAATTGTTCTGGAGCTCTTGCTTATCAGAACTTAACCCAAGAATTTTTAAAAAGGTGTAAACATGCTAGGAATTGATCAAATGGCTCAATCCATCAGAAAAAAAATCTCATTAAAGGATCATAAACCATCCTCCCCTTTTGAAGAAAACACTTCCATACAGCAAGAAGTAAATGCATCAAAAGGTAAAAAAGAAACAACAGCTAAAGGAAGTGAAGAAAAAACTTCTAAAAGTTTAGATGTTGAAACTTCAAAACATCAAAACGGGGAAACGCGTGAAGGTTTAGAAGTAAATACTTCAACACATCAAGATGACAAAAAACAAAGCAAGGTTTTCAAAACAACCGTCTATTTCTCCGAAGACACCAAGAAAAAATTCGATGAAATTTATGCAAAACGAATCTTAGCTGAATTCAAGACTGATAAAACCGACTTACTTTGCGAAGCTATTAATCTTCTCTACGAAAAAGAAAAAGAAAGAGTCGAAGGTTCTTCTTGATTTGGTTTGCTTTGCACCTCAAAAGGTAGAAACTTTATTACGTTATGCCGATTTGAAGTGTAAATGTGAGGAAGTGTCCCCGTTATAAACTTAATGGTTTTTTCTGTTTTGCTTTTTTGTCTATTCAGCGCCTGCACCTCTTCACAGCGAAGCTTTATTACTTCAAAATGTCTTTACTTTACACTGTTCGTCCGTCTTAAAGTTTATAAGTGAATACTTTTATTGTTTTTAAAGTAAATAGGTAAATACATTAAAACTGCAAAACTTGAATACATCATAAAGTGAGTGATGGGTGGGGGACTGCATATACTTCAACACTTTAAAAAAGCGAAAGGTAAAAAGGGGATAACGCATGTTGCCTACGGTGAGAGATTCAGAAAGCGATTTCAGTTTCAGACGAGTGACATTGCGTTTTTATACATTCCTTTCTCTTGAAAGGAATAACCCAACGGCCTTCAAAGAATTTTCAAGACAAAAAATGGTCAAAAGCTATATGAAAATCTGAGTAGTTTATAATGCTACTTATAAACTACTTTAGAATTATCAGACGTTGTAGAGGCTAAGATGGAACTTATTGAAAAAGATGTAGGGCAGTTAAGTCAATTAAACCCGTACATATTAAGATACGAAGAGGCGATTTCGACCTCTCGAAATATTCTTTGGCAAAAGTTAGGTGAACATACTATCGGCGAGTTTTTGGAAATTTGGCTTTCTACCTTAGTCAACCTCACCGCGATAAATTATCGATCGGGGATGCGCAAGCTAGAACAATTTGGATACATCAAAACGGAGATGTCGCTCCAAGCCTTTGCTTTAGTCAATCATGACGCAATCATTGACCGAATTAAGAAAGATAAACTCCCTGGCGAAGAATGGTCTGAATGTACCCGTCAAGCAAGAGCAGCTTGTTATATTTCATTTACGAGTTTCTTAAGCCGAAGATTTCAAGGAATGATTAAAAAAGCTCTACCTTGCAAAGAAGGAGTATCTAAAACCTTTTACCGCGTCCATGAAAAAGTCAAAAGCAATGCCATGACACAAGCTCATTGGATTTCATTTTTGGACGCCTTAAAAACAATTAACATTCGTGATTGTCTGATTGCAAAAATTACTCTTCAAGGTGGCAAACGTATTCAGGAAGTCCTATCCCTCACAACAAAGCAAATTGCCTGGGAAAGAAATGAGATAACTTTTGTGCAATCTAAAACAAAAGGCATCCACAAAGAAACGATCATCACCTATCCACAAAGTATTATGGATTTATTAAAGAAGTATTTAAATTATCGCTCCGGCGGTCTTGTTTTCATCACCAAAAATGGAAAAAAAGTTCCTTTGAATCAGTTGGCGAAAACATTTGCAAAAGCTGGTCTCAAGACCAAAATCCCTTTTAAAATTACTCCTCATGTCCTCAGAGCCTCAACCGTTACCTTTCTCAAACAACAGGGCTTTTCTGATAGCGATATTATGGGAGTCACTGGACATGCCAGCTCAGAAATGGTATACGCGTACGACAAATCTTCACGCGCTAATAACGCCAGCAAAAAAGTCAGTCTCACCCATTAAACTTTGGATACACCTATATTTTTTTATTTTTAAAGTCTAAGAATATTCGAAAAGTTTTGACATATGTCATTCTAATGTGTACTATCAAAGGCATATGAGTAATTTATGGAAAGTTCGCTTATCCAAAAGCGCTGAAAAGCAATACGAAAAGCTTAAGAAAAGTGGTAGCAAAAAACCGTCCATTATAGACGTCATCGATTTTCTTATTGTGGAATTAATTCAAAAAGGACCGGAAAGAGTAGACTGGCCAAATTATAGTAAACTTTCACAAGACACCTATCACTGCCATTTAAAAAAAGGACGACCAACATATGTTGCTTGTTGGAAGGTTTTTGACTCAAAACTAAATCAAATAGAGGTTTATTATGTCGGCACACACGAAAACGCGCCATACTAAAACAGCGTCTTATATTGAGGTAAATATTGGTTTGCCTGGTAAAAAAGCGCTTCTTTATAAAATTCCAAATACTGAAAAAATTAAAGATAAATTGACCCATCTTTTAGATTCTTTAACTGTATCAAAAGAAGATTTAATTACAGCATGGGAGGAAGCAAAACCTTGGAATAAAATTGCTTCTGATCGTATTGAAAAATATAAAAAAGCTGGTCTAATTTTGCGCGGGGCTCGTTATAGAGAAAATATTTCACAAAAAGAATTAGCGAAAAAAAGTGGCGTAAGCCAAGACAATATATCTAAAATTGAAAATGGTAAACGCCCTGTTGGCGAAAAAGTTGCAAAGAGACTCGCAAAAGCTCTCAAAATTGATTATCAGTTATTATTAGATTTGTAAAATCTTTAGGCAATATTTTCTCGTCTTCTGGAATTATCAGAAATTAAATGTCCTGTAATGAATAACAAGTGCCTTAGCCGTGAACAATACAATGTGCTATTAGGTAATTAATTTTTGCTTAACAAACGATAATGGACTTGCAGCATTCTCAGCGATCCATGGTCTGTGAGAGGTAAGAATTGGACGCTTTAATTGAGATGCTGATTTTATCATATTTGCTAAAGGAATGTGTGCATCAACAAAGCTTAGTGCACGCCATGGATATTCTTCTCCTTTAGGATGCAAAATTCGGAAGTTGGTAGACATAATCGGTAAAACAGTTTTTAAGTAACAAGCGCAGACTCGCCATCCTTTAACTGTTAATACCGAATCCATCTTATGGGAGACCAAAATATCGCTCAACGATGCAGTTCTTACATAATCCATCGCATTAAATTTCCCCCAAAAATTTCCCCAAATCATCCGATATGGCAAATCATCAGAATGCCCTTGGGGTAAAAAAAACCAAAGGATTGAAAATTTTGAATATTTCTCAGGCTTATTTAGAAGAACATCATACTCATTGGTGAATTGTATAGGAGCTTCTTTGAAATTGAAGGATTCAATCCCTAAAATAAGAGGGTCTTCTTCTTGATTAGTAAGGCGGCTTTCATCAGAAGTTAATCCAAAATCTTGTTTTGAGTCTTTATGAAATCGTTTAGTATGTCCCTTACCACTATTATGAAAGGATCTATGCAACTCGGTAAGATCTTCGTAGAAACCAGTGTCAGCATTATATATTTTTTCGCGATGTGATCCCACATCTATATTATAGTATATATCTAATTGATTCCCGTTGTTGGTAATGTTAAAATTGCCGAGAAGTGCATGATTTTCTTTGGTTCCTACAGCAATCCTAGCTTTGTTCATGGTAGATTCTCCTTTGTGCGGCATTTTCATTAGGAGCTACAATTATAATAAAATAAAAAATTGAAAGATAATAAAATTAGCGCTTTTTGCCGCGCCAAATTAGAAATTTTGCAAATTTGGGATTTAGGTGGATTGTTAATATTGCCTCTCTGGCCCGATAATTTTTCTTTTTTTCCATAGCTTTTTCTCCTCTCAGATTAAATTATATCCGACTTTCATTATTTTTTAAGCACTAAAGATCCTTGACTCCAAAATTCTTAAAGAATACAAAGATGGGGATAAAAATAATCGGAAAGGAACTAAAATATGCTCACAACAACAAAAGCTCCAGGAAGAGCTCCTGGTATGAAGAAATTTAAAAGCTCTGTGTATCTGTCAGAAACCGAAAACCGGATGGTAAACGAGCTATATGCCAAGAGATTGTTATCAGATAACAAAACGGATAAATCTGCATTGATATGCGAGGCCATTCATCTTCTTTATCAAGCTGAAATGGGAACGAAATAACCGCTAGGCAAGGATCATATTCATGGCAAACAAGACAGAAGTCAAATCCGCACCTAACTCCAAAGATTCTGAAATGCTGGTTTTGGGATGTATGTTGACTAACAATCACAATTTGTTGATTGGAGCTGATGAACTTAACGAGTCAGATTTTTATTACGCTGAACACATGGCCATTTTCCAAGCTTTAAAGACCCTTCAAAAGCAAGGAAAGCCTGCGGATGTATCCCTTCTCTGCGAAGAATTAAAACGTCAAGATAAGCTCCAATCGGTAGGAGGATTGCAATACATCATCTCTCTCGCCCAATATGCCGGCACTTCTGCCTACATCCAAGAATATATCGATACTCTAAAAAATAAATCTCTTTTGCGCACACTGATCGTAGAAAGCCAATATATTGGAAAAGAGGCTTTAGAAGACAATGAAAATCCCCTTTCTCTGATTGAAAGACTGCAAAACACTCTTCGGCTGCTTGAACACAAGCATGGCAAGAGACTTCCCATAATCAAAATTGAGGATCGAATAGGCCAATTTGAAGAATTGCTTCAAAAATATAGAGGAGAAAAATACTTAGGTCTTCGGGTTAAGTCTATCGAAGAGTTTAACGAACATTTGCTTGGTTTGCGAAAATTAAATCTATTGGCCGCAGCTCCAAACGTTGGAAAAACCGCTTTAACCATTCAATTGGGCCTAGAAGCTCTTTTAATGGAAGAAAACGCCTGTTTGGCTTATTTCTCTCTAGAAATGACCTCTTTAGAAATCTTTACACGTATTAATCTTTATCTTTCTGAACTTAATTTTCGAACGTTTATGTTCGGCAGCCAGCAACAAAGCCGTGAAAAAAATCCCGACGCCTATTTTACATCAGAAGAACAAAAAAAGATCAAAAATTCCTATGAAACTCTCAAACGAATTGGCGATCGCATTCAAATCATCGACACCTCAACTTGCCCTTTCATTGATGCCAAAAGCGTTATCAATTATGTGAATGCCTTAAAAGAGAAAACGCAGTGTACTCGAGCTATTGTCATCATTGATTATCTGCAAGTGTGGCCGATCAACCCTAGCATTCGATTTCCAAGCGAAAATGAAGCTGACAAATGGCGCATTGGCGAAATGAAAAAAATTCGGGATTCGATGGGCGAAGATCCTGTCATCGTCATTTCTGAAGCAAGAAAGCCTTCGGGAAAAGATGACACTTGGGGAGGAGACTTGTCCGATGTGATGGGATCGGCTCGAGGAACTTATACTCCTGACATTGTCATGCTTCTATCTCAACTTAAGCCCAAAGCTTTAGCCAAATTCTGGACTAAAAATAACATGCCAAAAATCGAGTTTGAAGAAGAGATCGAATGCTCAGAAGATGAGAAAGCCGGCCTAGCCATTAAAAATTATTTATCGAAGCTTGGAATATGTATTTGTAAATTAGAAGTTCCAAAAGCTAGGGATGGAATGCAGAAATTTAGCATCATGCTTGAGTATCATTTTCAACGAAATTTGTTTAGAAAAGTTAACTGGGAATCGTTGAAAAAAAATGATAAAGCGCAAGTTAAAAGCTATCTGAACTTTAACGATTAGTAGAGATTTTTAATGAGTGAAAAAAATGAACTAGATTGGTCTCCGACTGAGTTAATGGAATTGATTTCTCAAGGAAAAATTCCAAAAGATATCGGGGAATTTGGGATGAAAGAGCTTCAGAAAAGCATGAAAAATATTGTTGCGTTTCAAAAGCTCTCAGCTAAGGGAGCATCGCAGGGTGAACTTTCATCATTCTTTTCAGAAAAAGCTAAATCATCCAAAGATGAGATTGAAAAGGGTCTTGCCTTCTATAAGTTCATTTTAGAGAACAAAGAAATTCTAAAAAAAATCATCGGCGAAGAAAAAAAACGCCCTATAAAATTCCGGCAATCAGGCCATTTAATCGATCAGACATTGAAGTATAGTGATCCTAAAAAGCAACAGCTTACATTTTTTGATATTCTCCATGATGAAACAAGACTCAAAATAGAGCAGTCAAAATTAGAAGTAAGAGCAGAAGGAATAAGACTGACACCTCCAGAAGATAAAATGCTAAAAGCAATTAATAAGCTATTACACGAAAAAAGCGAAAATAAAAATGAAGATGCAGACGAGTTCTATGGCGGTAACTTAGCAGGTTCACAATTAATTCCATATGGAGGAAAAGGGCAAAGTGCCAAAGCTGCAATTTTGAGAATAATTCCAGCTGAACTTTATAAAGCTTACCTCGATAGGGATGATTATTCCGGTGACGACATTAAATTCATAAAAAAAGTCTTGCAAGAGTTAGCTAATAAAAAATTTCTAATTATGTATGATAGAAAAAGAAAGGAAAATGGCAAAACCGTCACGGATCGAATCGAAGATTTTCAGCCTTTAATAAAGTTAGTGAGCTACATTGAAGGACTTACTGATAGCGAGCTAAAAAAATTAAACAGTGGGGACTCTGAAATAAGGGAGAAAAAAGGTGAGCTAGTGATGGCCCTTAACCCTATATTTATCGATCAGATCAATACTAAATATATCGAATATCCTTCCGACATTAACAAAAGAACTACGATTGCGGCGGGTGGGCATTTTTACATCAGTGAAAGCATGATCGTCTTACGCGATTATATGTTGAGAGAAATCAGCGCAAAACGCTTTGAGGTAGAAATCAACGAAGACAGGCTTCCCTATGTCCTGCGTTTAGACAATTACATAAAATCCCACAGAAAAAAGCTGATCGCGGAGCGCATTTCTAGCGCTATTGACTGTGTTAAAAACTTAGGCATTATTTTAGAGGTAGATAAAGTGATCGGTGCCGAGGGACAAATGAAATACATTTTTAAACTGAACAAAAATTTTGAATAACTTTAGCAAAGAACAATGTGATTGTGACAATTGCGTTTGATTTTTTAAAATTTATCTGTAAAAAACTTATCCATTTTCGCCGAAGGTATACAGATATAATCTTTACAATGCCTTGAGATCCACAAATATTGACTTTCCTCGATAAATTTTAAAAGGGTGACTTCAGCTATAATTGACAAATCTTCAATAAGATGATTAGAATCATCTAAAACACCGAGATCGCTATTTGCAAATTTATTGATCCCTTGGTTAGCCATCAATTCCTTGAAAATTTTTAATTTTTTTCCTTCATAAATAATATTGATCTTTTTCCAATCCTCTTTTCCATTTTTAGGTGGCTGACGAACAATTTCTCCATTTTTAATGTGAATGTAAGCAATAAAATCTTTTTCTTGTTTACGTTCTAACTCACAATTTATTTGTGCTCTTTTTACAAGTTCAGCGGATTTTTCTTGAAGCCATTTTTGATTGAGGGAAATCCAATTTGCTTTTTTGGCAGTAATTTGTGCTTTGAGAAACACTCTATCAGTTGTAATATGGCAAAAGGTTTTACAAACAATTCGCAAATTTAAGATATCTTGATTGACCACCATAGAAAATATTATCTTCCAAATGTCATTTGGAACTTGTTTGATCATTGGATAATTTACTTGTTCCTGCTTTACTTCATTCTGCTCGGGCCAGAAGATAGTTCCACTATAAGAAAAATAACTTAGAAAATTTTTTACAGATTGCATGAATGCTCCATGGGTACATGTTAAAAGTTATTAACACTTTATAAATTTTATAGTGTTCTTTATAAATTTTAAATGATGTCCATATGGAATCTCCTTAGGGTTAGATACCTTTTGATGAAGGCTGCATGTGCATTCATCAAAACCTGAATTCTTGATATCCCTCTCCCATTTGCCTTCATCTAAAAGACCTGGCATGAGGGAAACATCAACGTAAATGACTTTAGTATTT
>Ga0207105_1043_pt2 | contig 22020 bp, 24 predicted proteins | sample Alteio_BWMinHeat_77_FD_153569 | JGI IMG/M metagenome (GOLD analysis project Ga0207105, IMG submission 153569) | Enriched cells from forest soil in Barre Woods Harvard Forest LTER site, Petersham, Massachusetts, United States -... | ecosystem: Environmental > Terrestrial > Soil > Temperate forest >... | reverse complement strand
GATTGTAGGTGCGGTGCCGTTGACTCGACACGCAAGAGTCCCCGGTGATATGCGTCACTGAACTGCCCCCCGTTTCGACCGGGCACCGGCTTTAGCCGGAGGACCTAGGCACAGACCCAGGTATACGCCTATGTCCGACACGGATTCGAAGGTCGAAGTGATCACCGGCGTCGCCCGCCGGCGGTGCTTCTCAACAGATCTGAAACTGGCCGTGATTGCCGAGACGATGCAGGCCCGGCATGTCGATCAGCGATGTTGCTCGCCGCCATGGGCTCTCGCCGAACCTGGTGTTCCGTTGGAGGCGGCTGATGAGCGATTGGGGCCGCGAAGCCGTCGGTGCCGATGATGAGGTTGTCCCTGCTGCCGAGCTGCGTCGGCTGGAAGAGCGGGTGCGCGACCTTGAGCGGCTGCTTGGCCGCAAGACGATGGAGAACGGGATCCTCAAGGAGGCGCTCGACCTGGCGCGAGCAAAGAAAGCGATCTTGCTGTCGAGCTCTGTACTGCCGGACGGTTCCGCTAGGCCTCGCTCGCTCGAACATCGCCGAGCGCGTCAAGGACGTACGGCCGAAACGCGGACCGCAGACCCGCGATGACGAACTTGAACTGACGGCCGCAATCCAGCGCCTGGTCGATGCGCGGACGAGCTACGGGTACCGGCGGATCGCCGCGCTCCTCAAGCGCGAGCGGCGAGCCGACGGGACGACACTGGTCAACGCCAAGCGTGTCTATCGGCTGATGAAGAAGCACGGCCTGCTGCTGGCCCAGCACATCGGCCGGCGGCGCCCGCGCGAACATGACGGACAGCTCGCCACGTTGCGCTCCAACGTCCGCTGGTGCTCGGACGGCCTCGAGTTCACCCCGGCCTTCGCTGGGGCAGGCTCTGCGGGAACGGCGAGGTAGTACGCCTCGCCTTCGCCCTCGATTGCCACGACCGCGAGGTCATCGGCTGGGTGGCCACCACCGTGCATCTCCGGCGAGATGATCCGCGACATGATGGTTCACTGCGTCGAGCACCGCTTCGGCGCGATCCGCGCGCCGCACCCGGTGCAATGGCTCTCCGACAATGGTTCAATCTTCGCCTGCCGTGCTTCCACGCCGGTCGAAAGCCCGGAGAGCAACGGCATGGCCGAAGCGTTCGTGAAGACCTTCAAGCGCGACTATGTCCGGGTCAGCCCGATCCCCAGCGCCGCTGCTGCGCTCGCCCTCATCGACAGCTGGATGGAGGACTACAACACCGTGCATCCCCATTCCCGGCTGGCCTATCGCTCACCCCGGGAATAGATTCTGTCCCAACCCGTCGCGTGTCCGGTCTAACCGGGTCAACTACAGTCACCCGGACTTAGTCTAGCGCTCTTTAAAGACCCAATCATTATCGACCAGCCACTCGACGGTGCGCTCCACGGCTTCTCGAATGCCGAGTCTCGGTTGCCATCCTTGCGACCGCATAAGCCGCGTGTCGAGCAATACGAACGGATTATCCCCAATCCAACCTCGGCTTCCACCGGAATAGGTGAACCGAGGAGCGCAACCGAGCCGCGCTGTGATCCAGGCCACCGAATCGTTGACTCGACAATATTCGTCGGTGCCAAGGTTAAAAATACTGAGGCGACTGTCCACTTGATCGAATGCCGTCAGCATTCCGTCGATGCAATCGGCGACGTGAAGATAAGATTTGCGCTGTAGTCCATCGCCGAGGATGTGCAACGTCGAAGAGTCGGCTAACAGGCTCTTTACGAAATCGAAGACATGGCCGTGGGTATAACGCTCGCCGAGGACAGCAACAAAACGAAAAATCTGGCTCCGTAAGCCGTAACCCTCGGTATATGCCGAAATGAGGCCCTCACACGCCGATTTAGAAGCTCCGTAAAGCGAGGTCTGTATCGGGAATGGTGCATCTTCAGGGGTCGGTATTAACGAGGCGTCACCGTAGACGGCGCCCGTCGATGCGAAAGAAATGGCTTTTACGTCATTCGCTCGCATGGCCTCGAGGACATTAAATGTGGCGATTGTATTCTGCTCGAGATCCTTACGCGGATGCTCGAGCCCAAACCGAACATCGGCGTTGGCCGCCAGATGAAACACAACATCCGCCTTGTCCATTGCCGGTATTAGCGCGTCGACATCGAGTAAATCGCCTTGGATTAACCGAAACTGAGCATTGGATCGTGCAGCTGCTAAGAAGGCAAGGTTGCCGGTCGACAAATTGTCGTAACCGGTGACTGTGTCCCCCCGAGCAAGAAGGCGGTCAACGAGGTTGCTCGCAATAAAGCCTGCAGCTCCCGTGACGAAGGCATGCATTGAGGTCACCGTTCCCTGTAGGTTCAAACAATGCGGTTTTTAGAGACCATTGCTGTACTGGGATGGTCGGGTCGTCCCCCCGGCGACGTCATAAGAGGTACTGTTGTACTGGGACGGCCGGATCAGCTGATCCTTGGTGCCGTCCGGACCGCCGTATTGCGATGTTTCATGTGTGGCGTCGGACGGATGCGGTAGCCCAGGGCGGCCGCGCGACGCGGTACGAATACCGTCCGCGCCACCACTCCCGGGATCGATCAGCAACTGTTGCAAGTTGCCGTCGCCAAGGTCCCAGTTACGGATTGGCCCGGTATCGACATGGATGAAATGGGACCGCGGATACCAGCCAACGCCGCCGCGCTTCATCCCGCGAGCAGCGATCATCGCGTCGGTAAGCGCCGAGCTGATCGTAAAATCGATCGCGCAGCCGTAGATATGCTCGCTGTGTTCGGCAACACCGAAATTGGTACGCGCGAGCATGGCGTTGGTTTCGGCGGTCCGGTACGCTGAAAGGATCGTCGCGCTTTCAGCCCCCACCGCACTAAGCACGTCCCACAGGAAATCGATCACCCTCATATCCATGGCCACCGTCACACCGGAGTGAAAATCGCGCAAAAACTCGGAAAGCTCCGTGGCGGCGGACGCGATGATGCCGTCTGCAGCACGATAGGGACCGTCAAAGGTCTCCCCGGTATGTGCGTTGAACAGCTTCAGACGCTGCAAGGCAGAGGGCGACGGATTCCTGGCTGCTCGCGCCACACCGCTAATGGCCAGCCAGCCGACCGCGCCGAGCAATGCTCTACGATTCATCGCATGCACCGTGTCATCGCATGCACCGTGTCATCGCATGCACCATGCCAGCTCAACCGCCGCGCTGAGCCACCGAGCGCGCTCACGACATCCCGCGACTTGACGGCCAGTCGCTGCCGCGCTGACATCCCAAAGCGCCACGACGAGCAGGACCGAGCTGAGTGTGACTTTGGCAAACGCCGGAAGTTTCCGAGACCGGTTCGAAACAGGCTTCGTGATCCCGCTCGTCGAAACGCACGAAAGCGTCGCCACAAGCACAAGCTCAGGAGAGTACGTTGTGCATGGGTGACGGCCCAGTCGGGACAATCCGACGTCAAGCGAACAAAGAAGCCAGATCATCGAATTCTCCGTGTTTGCCGTGTTTAGTTTAGTATTTTTCCCTGTCTCCGCGTAGCGAAACGCTATCCTTTTTTAAGAAACAGAAATTAGTCAGGGACAGCGCGCCCAGAAGCAGGAAACTGGCATGATTCGCGGCAAGTCGCCTGGCGGTTTTAGCCCATCCGGAGACGGGACCGCCGGAAATCGACGTGCCGGACGCATTTCGGTGAGATTTCGTCGCGGGCCAGCGGTTGCGCTCATTCTCGGCGTGCTCCTCTGGGTAGGGCTGCTGGTTGCCACGTGGCGACTGCTCTTAAGATCTTAGTAAGCGCCATCTCGTTGAATAATAGTGACAACAGTTCTGAGTAGTATTTTAAAGTCAAGCCATAGAGACCAAGTGCGAGCGTATTGGGAGTCTAATTCGACTCGACTTTCATAGCTGACGTTGGAGCGTCCACGGACTTGCCAGAGCCCAGTAATGCCGGGGCGACAAGCGCAATACGCGGTAAATTTGGCCCCATATCGGTCGATTTCGGCTTCGACGATGGGCCGAGGGCCGACCAGGCTCATCTCGCCACGGATTACGTTAAACAACTGCGGCAGTTCGTCGAGGCTGGAGGCGCGCAGAAAGCGCCCAACCATGGTGATTCGCGGGTCTTTGCGTAGTTTGTGGGAGCTTTCCCATTCGGCGAGCAAGGCGCCGTCCTGCGCAAGGACCTGTCGCAACACCTGATCCGCGCTTACCACCATCGTACGGAATTTCCAGCAGCGGAACAGGCGCATATCGGGCCCGATTCGCAAGTGGCCGTAAAATATTGGCCCGCCATCTAGACAAACCGCCAGCGCGATCACCGTCATGAGCGGCGCGAACAACAGGATGAACGCCGCTCCGAGGACGACATCGGCGGCCCGCTTGCGTAGCCTTTCTTTCGGTGCCTTTCCTAATGCCCAAGCCGCGTTGCGTGGTCTGTCTGAAGAAGGGGGTACCCAAGAGAACCGCTCTACCCAGAAACTCCTCCAAAAACTCTCGTCGTGCGGTGTGACCCGCCGGCTCGGAAAAGACGCGCGGTTTTGCCGCGCCGCATCGTCCCTTAATTCCCGGTCTGAGAATGGCATGATTCAACTCTTGCTGCTTGCAAGGAAAATGTTCGCCGTCTACCGACGACTTCCAGACGAGTTCCCAGGTGCCCCTGCAACAAGCTAGCGGGTTAACCCGCTCTTCCCACGGTCAACGCCCAAACTTGACCGACCGTTCCCACGGTCAACGCCAACCTTGACCGACCACGGTCAACGCCCAAACTTGACCGAGCGTTCCCAAAAAATCTGTCGTATTTCAGGGAAACAATCTGGCCGGAGATGAACCACTCGCGCTGCCGGTATGAGCTCAACGCACCCTCCTACCCCGCCGGACCGACCTGAGTATACTTACCGGCATGTTTAATGATACCATTAAGGGCTTATTCAACATATTCAACACACTCTCGAGGAGGTATCTGAAACCTTTGAGCGTAGCCAGATTGGGCATCGAACCGTTTGACCGTGTTTAAGTAGGGCTGATCTTCGTTTCGCGTGGGGGCGCGTGGGGGAAAAAATTGCAGGACGAGAGAAACCGTCAGCGCGGCGTTGCTGCTGCTGTGACTATATTGATTCTAGCGGGGATTATTTTCGCCTGCGCCAATCAGGCTACGGCGCCGATGCCATTAGTCTCAAAAGCCGCTGATGCGCCCGCTCTCCCGAAAGACCAAGGCTCGCCGGTTATCGGTGTGCCTGTCGCCCCGCTGCCCTCCGGACCGGGTCACATTATCGCCCAGCGCGGTCAATCGCTTAACGGAATTAAGGCCCCCCTAAATGCGTAAACCCTCTGTACGGCCGTATTCTAAATAAGCGGGGGATCATTTGCTCGATGGCAGCTAAGAGCCCCCGAATTTCGATCCCATGCATTGGGGCGGTTCACGGTGCCCGCCGTATTCTCTCCGTCACCGTGACATCCGCCGGCCTAGCGCTTTGTACGACCCCGATGCTCGCGCAGACATATGAGGTCGGCGCCTATGAGAGTGGCTCCGACAACATCGCGCCGGATCTCTCGCTCGATCGCCGCTTCGAGCAACGCCAATTAGCGGTTGGGGCCCAAATCGGCGCGTTTTGGTTCGCGCCTGACTTACAGCTCGACGAGGCGCTCAACGACAACATTTATGCTACGCCGAACGGAGGTCGCGCCGACGCCGTGACCACACTAACCGCCCGAACGTCGCTGAATTATGCGAAGGGGACGAGCACGCTCGGCGTGCAAGGATGGCTGGCTGGTCATGTCTACGCCGTTCATTCGACGGAGGACTCCTGGGAGGGCTCTGTCCAGGCAAATTTTACGAGCCTGGTCAACGACGATCTGCAGTTGCTCGCGAATGGCGGCTTCAAACGGCTGGTCGATCCGCGCACCGACCCTAGTGGTCTTCAGGGCCTCACCCCGACGACGTACGAGGTCTATGACGGTGCGGTCGGTGCATCGGTTGGGCACGCCCAGAGCAATCTGCTCGATTTTCGTGTCGGCGCCAGTCGCACGACCTACGATCCGCTGCAAGGCTCGCAAGGCCCGATCATCACCAACGACCGCAACTATACCGAGATCTTCGGAGAGGCGGATTTTCGCCACACCATCGCTCCGGGCCGCGGACTTTACGTGAAGCTGCGGCCGACCAGCCGGGATTTCGATCTCAAGTTCGATCAGAGCGGGTTTCAGCACAGCAGCACCGGCGTGCGTGCGGATATCGGTGCGGATTGGGACATCGACTCAGTTCTGTTTCTCAACGTGGAAACCGGATACCAACGTCAGGGTTATGACGACCCGAGGTTCGGCACCGTCGGTGAGCCGGATGGGCGAATCAAACTGTCGTGGTGGCCCACCCTTCTCACCAACGTGACCCTTAGCGGAGCCCACGAGTATTACGAGGCATTCTTCAACCCGAGCCCGGGCAACCCGAGCCCGGGCGCCGTGCGAAATAAGGCAATCCTGCGCGTCGAGCATGAATTGCGCCGGCAATGGCTCGCGAGCGTGACCGTCTCCGTGGAGCGTGATGACGTCATGCATGTGCCGACGCACTATACGTCCGAGACTGCCGATCTCTCGCTGCGCTACCAATTTGCGGACGGGGTCTCTGCGGCAGCCGACTATATCTTTACGCGTCAGACGAGCACTGGCACCACCGTCACAACCGGTACATCATCGTTTCAGCAGAACATCGTCACCTTTACGTTCAGAAAACTCTTCTAAATAGAGGGGCCGAAAACCATGAGGCTGAGCCATTTCACCTTCCGGTCGCAGACCGCGGCACAAGGCATCCTCTTACGCCTACGCACCTGGCGGGTAGCGGTTGGTCTCCTCTTCATGCTGGGACTAGCGGCCTGTGCGCCGGACCTACCGCCGCCACCAATTGCAAGCGCGCCGTGGCCGCTTGGGCCTGGTGATCACCTGCGCATCATCGTCTTCGAGCAGAACCAACTCGGCGGTGAGTTCACGGTCGACGAGGATGGAGCGGTATCCTTGCCGCTCGTGGGCCGCCTCAAGGTCGCGGGACTTGCGCCCGCGGACGCCGAGCAGCTGATCGCCCATCATCTGAATGACGGCATCGTAAAGAAGCCGAAGGTCAATATTGACGTTATCCGCTACCGACCGGTCTATGTGTATGGCGAGGTGACTAAGCCGGGCGCCTACGACTTTGCCGGGACTCCAACGGTCATCGCCGCCATCACGCTGGCCGGCGGTTATACTTATCGCGCCCAAAAAGATGCACTGGCGATTGTTCGTTACGCCGATCCGCAACGTCGCCGCTGGGCTGCGACTGATACGACGCCCATCGGCCCGGGCGACATCATTTACGTCCCGGAGCGCTGGTTTTAACCCGTGCGAAGCAGCGTGTAATAAAGTTCGGTCGTACGGCGGGCGATATCGTCCCAACCGGGGATCGCCGTACCGAGTTCGGCGACAGCCGCGCCCATCGTCAACCGCACCTGCGGTTGCGCGCAAAGCTGTGCCATCGCCGTTGCAAGCGCCCCGGCATCGTCGGGCGGCACCAGCAAGCCATGCCGGCCGTCGACCAGCAGCTCGGCGAAGCCACCAATTCGTGAGGCGATGATCGGACGCCCGTGGCACAGCGCCGCCATCAAGACCCCGCTGATATCGATCTCGCGGTAGGGGAATACGATAACGTCGGTTTGCCCTAGGAGGTGGTTCATTTCGTCGTCCGAGACAAAACGAAAGTCGAGACGAACGCCCGCTCCCAATCCCAACGCTGCCTCGTGCAGCGGCGTTACGTCCATATAAGGCTTACCGACGATCTGCACCTCGATACGCGCCTGGAGATAGGGCGGCAAGCGGCGAAACGCCTCGATCAACACATCGGCGCCCTTGTAGTGTTTCAGCTTGCCGAACAACAAAAAGCGCACGCGCTCCGCGGATTTCACCTCGTATGTCGCGACGGGGTGTGCCTCATACAAGGGCCCGTGCGGTATTCGGACCAGCCGGCCAGCCGGAACGCCAAAGGAACTCAGCCTCGCTTGGGCCTCTTCGGTGTGGACGATGACGCTGTCGAACTCCCTCAAGATGCCGATTGCACCCAGATGCTGCAGTCGCGACGGCGTGCCGTTGAACGGATGCGAGTCGTGCGCCGTCAGCACCACGGGCGCCAGTCGCCGCAATTTTCGCAGGAAGAGACGGTCGACAGCCGGCAACGGCGACCATTGAAAATGGATGATGTCCGGCGACGTCGTAAGCAAATCATCAACCAACCGCCGCATCGCGCGCCAATGCAGCGCACCCTTTGCGAGCCGCACCGCCGGGCGGGTCCAATGCGCCGTCCCGAGTCGCAACAACTCAGGATAGAATAGCGGCCGCAGCCGCTTAAACTCCGTCGGCTCCTCGCCAGGACGGCGCGCCTCGCCGTAAACCGTGACACAGTGACCTAGTTCGCCCAGAGCACCGGCCAACTTAGCATCATACGGGATCGTGAACAGCGAAGGGTCGATGAGCGCAATCTTCAGACCCGGGGCACGTCTTGCGGCATGGTCGACGACAAGCGATGAGGCCTTTGCCGCACCGGTCATATTGCGCTGCGGGTAGGGTGATTGCCAAAAGCAAGCCGCGCATCTCTGGTCGACGCAAGAGCAGGTTTTGAGGCGGTGTCGCGCCATATCGCGAGCGGCAGAATCATCCTTGGCACCGGCACGCTAAACGCACACCTACAGGCAGAAAACGGAGCGCGCCGTCGTCCGCCTCCCCCGGTACCCCGAGCGGCAATGAAATGGCGTCGCCAAGTAGCCCCTCCGAGACGATGAACGACAGTATTAGCATACCTGGCGATGTGGTTACCCTCTATAATCGTGGGATCGGTATTGATCGTGCGGTGTTCACGGGAGAAACGTTTTGTCACGGCATAGGTTCCGTTCGCCGGGGCCCTGGGATCTGTTGTCTTCTCGATCGAGAGAAAGATCAGCGCAAATGATCACGATGGTTATCCCGACGCGTGATCGTGCCCATACGCTAAGGCTAGTTGCCCCTAGTTACTTTCAACAGGAAGGCGTTTCCGAAATCATCTTTGTCATCGATGCCGCTAGCGACGACACGCACACCATGGTCGATGGGTTAGCGCGCGAATTCTCGGATGTGTCGGTCAAGATCGTTACCAATTCCGCACGCGTCGGCGCGTCGCAGTCGCGCAATCTCGGGGTGGCAGAAGCGAGTAACGATTTCATCTTGTTTTGCGACGATGACGAATATCTCGAAAGTGGATACGCGCAGACATGCCTGCGCAAGCTCCTCCAAACCGGAAGCGCAGCGGTATCGGGTCGCCGCGTCTATATGCTTGGCGACGAGACGCCGGGAGACGCGGTCCGGCGGTTCGGTAATGGGCTGCGGCGCTCGAAGCCATTTCGGGCGGTACTGTGCGAATACGTGAATGGCGCAACGTTCGACGGCGATATCGAATTGCCGGTCACCAACGCGATCATCTTGACTCGCCGAGACTTATTGCGGCGCTTTCCGTTCGATGCGCATTATGCGCGTGGCAACGGCTACCGCGAGGAAACCGACTATCAGATGAACCTGTTCGTGCACGGCTATCGCGTCTTGGTCACGAACGATGTGCACAGCATTCATCTTACCCCGACCCAAATTGGGGGCGGCGGCCAATCGGTGCCACGCTGGAGCCGTGTTTACTGGTCGGTGCATTATACGAGATATTTCTATACTAAATACTACCACCTTTACTCAGCGCAAATGGGCTTGAGGACGCCCCGCTCGCTGGCCTTGGGCGCATTCGCGGTCTTTGCCGTTTATCGAACATACCTTCGGCCGACACTCCACGGTGCGGCGATGCGTCTTCTCCGCCATCGCCACCGAAGCAGCCGAGCGCGGGTTACCACCCGGTCTGCCGCGTAATGAGCCCGACCGGTAGGGCGCGTTATGACGCGGACGTGATTATCCTGTCTTGGAACCGCACCGACGACGTCCTCGCCGCGGTCGAAAGCGCGTTGGAACAGAATGGCGTAACCCGCTGCATTCAGATCGTCGACCAGGGCAGCGAGCCGAAGAATATCGAAAAGCTTGATCAGTTCGTCCGTGGCAAGCCAGAGATCGCGCTCAAGAGACTCGCGAAAAATAGTGGCGTCGCCGGTGGGCGCAACATTGCGACCGCGATGGGCAGTGGACGTTATGTCGTTGCGCTCGACAGCGATGCCGTCTTCGCCGATTCGGGCGCGCTCGCGCGTGCTGTCGATCATCTCGACTCCCATCCGGAACTCGGAGCCATCGGGTTTCGGATCGAGAACTACTTCACCGGGAAGAATGATGAGCTGTCATGGGATTACCCGGGGCGCCACCCCGACGAGCAATTCCATACGACGCGCTTCATTGGCGCAGGGCATGCTCTCCGCCGTGCCGCATTCAAGGCCGCCGGTGGCTACGACCCCCGGTTGTTCTTTTGCCAGGAGGAGCTCGACCTCTGCTATCGGATGCTCAACCTCGGTTACCGCATCGAATATTTGCCGGACGTCAAAGTCCGACACAAAGTGTCGCCCGATCACCGGATCGCCTGGGATCGCGGCCGATATTTCTTCACGGTGCGAAACGCGCTGTACACTTCTTATAAGTTCGGCGTCCCGCTCCCGCGACTCGTCGTAGCGGCGATGGCGTTTCTCGCGAGGGGCGCATTTAACGGCGTACCGGGCTTGGCAGTACGCGGCCTCGGGGCGGCGATCCAGCTGTGCGCCCGTTATGCGCGATCGCCCGAAGACAAGAGCTTGTACCGGCTTTCAGCCGACACCTGGCGCTATATCGAGGCGTGCGAACCGTGGCGCAATGATCGGCTGTTGATAAAAATCCGCCGCCAATTTAGTAAGTTGCCGCATAATTCCTAGGCATCGCTGAAACGAACGCTGCGGCCAGGAACCTTTCGGACCCGGATTTGTTCCCAATAGCGGAGGGGACGGCCTGGCACGGTGAATCCCGAAGCGGGATAGGGATCTGAATGCATGGGCCAATTTGATTTTGACCACTCGCGATCAGACCGCGGGACACAAGGTTCGTCGGGCCTTCCGATCCCCTATGAGATCGGCGAGGTGCTCCGGGTGGCCACCGTGGCGAACGGCAATGAAGCGACTTTGGCCGGCCTGACCCGGGCCTTATGGCGGCATCGCATTATAATCACCGCTGCCGCGCTCACCTTCATGGTTTGCACCGGGGTTTACGTCGCCCGGCAAAAGCCGGTCTACACTTCGGAAGGCGCAATCGTCGTCGCCTCGCGAATAGTAATGATTCCCGGGATCGAGGCGGTGTCAACGCCGACCGGAGACATCGCGATCGTCCGCAGTGAGATCGGCGTCCTTGGGTCGCGGACTCTGTTGCAACAGGTGGCACAGGCGCTCCATCTCGACGCCGATCCCGAATTTAACCCTTTGCTGCGGCCAAAGGATGACGGGCTCCTCGCTCGGCTCGATCCGCGGCCGTTTCTCCACCGTTTACTGAGCCCGGGGGGTCCGGCAAGGCCGGCTGATCAACATGCTTATGTCGCGGCAGCGGTCGAGGAAACGTTGCAAAAGAACCTGACGCTACTCAATAACGAAAACGATCATGTCATCCAGCTGCGCTACATGAGCGAAAACCCGGTGACCAGCGCCGCGGTCATCAACACCTTGATGGATCGCTATTTGGCGCAATACGCGCAGATCAAGAACACCGCGGCTGAGGAGGCAGGTTCGGTGCTGTCATCGCGTGCCGATCAGCTGCGGCGGGATGCCGATCAAGCCGATATCGAAGTCGCCAATTTCATCAAGAACAATGGGTTCGTCGAAACTAAGTCTGGCAGCGTTAACGGGCAACAATTGGAGGAACTCAATACCCAGCTTGCGGTTGCGCGTGCCGATCGCGCCGCCGCCGAAGCGCGATATCGCGATGCGCTTTCGCTATCGAGGGGCGGAACCGCATCGAACAGCGATGTACTCGCCTCTCCGCTAATCCAGGCCCTGCGCACGCGGGAGGCCGAGCTTTCCGGTAAGGAGGTCGAACTAAGCGAAAAGCTCGGCCCCCAACACCCAGATGTACAGGCCATTCAGGCCCAACTCGCTCAGCTGCGTGGCACGATTCAGAGCGAAATAGGCAAAATCACGACCTCGCTTAAGGGACTAGCAGATGTCGCCCGTGCGCGAGAAACCGGGCTCGAGGCGCGCCTCACGCAACTGCAAAGCGCTGCGGTTTCGGGTAACACCGCGTTCAACCAGCTTCAGCAGCTGAAGGCCCAGGCCGATGCGAAACGTCAGGTATACGCCGGGTTTTTGTCGAAGATGGCTGACGCCGCAAAGCCGGGTGACAGGCAGCCAATCGAGGCGCGGATCATCTCGCCGGCGGTCGCGCCGGTCGAACCGACCAAAGCACGGGGACTTTTTTTCACTCTTATTGCCGGCGCCGTCGGCGCTCTTGTCGCGATAGCGAGTTGCCTCGTTTACGATCAGCTCGACCGAGGTTTTGCTACACTGGATCAGGTTCGCGCTGTGACGGGCTTGCCCGCCTACGCGGCGATCCCCCCGACACGCGGCCGCCGGCGCCGGTCGAACTTGAGCCGGTATCTCGTCGATTATCCTCATTCGACCCTCGCCGAGACGCTGCGCGGCGTGCGCGCCCGCCTGCATCGGACACCCGATAATCGGAGGGTGATCCTCGTTACGTCTGCCCAGCCGGGCGAAGGCAAAACAAGTTTTGCCTTGGCGCTGGCCCAGGTCATGGCGATCGACGGCTCGCGCACGCTACTGATAGAAGGCGACGCGCGGCGTCCGGTACTCGGCACGGTGCTGCCGCCCTCGAGGTGCGCCGAACCGGCCGCAGTCCTATCAGGAGAAGTGCCGTGGCGGGAGCGGATCGGGCACGACGACCGCACCGGGCTCTTTTACTTTGTCGCTGCCAGCCCGAGCTCGAGCTTTCCCGGGCTGATGGATAAGCTCGGGGAGGAAGGCCCGATCGGACAGATGAAAGCCGCCTTCGACTGCGTCATCATCGATTCGCCTCCGGTAATGCGGGTCGCGGATGCCGCTGTTCTCGCCCGCTTCGTCGATTCGATCGTGCTCGTCGTGGCGGCGAAGCGAACGCGTCAGCGCACCGTCGCCGAGGCACTGCGCCGGCTCTTCATTGTCAGCAAGCCGATTGGCATCGTGCTGACGAACTCAACCGAGCAGCAGGATGTCTATACCGGTTACGGACGGCGCGCTCGCCGGCGCTGGGCAGGATTTATCTCTCGCTCGCAGATCGGTTGACCCGCGCCCGTGTTCAAAGCTGCACGTTTGGGATAGCGGTATCGCTGGTTGAACCGGTTCAAGACCTGCTTTTCGCCGTGTGAGGATGTTCGCGCATCCCCCTTCCGTCGCCTGCCAGCAGTCGCCTATTTCTCGGCTGAACTGCTTAGGGGCTGTCGCCTCGACGCCAAGACACCAGGCCGCACGCCCTTTCGTTCGCCTATGATGCTCCGAGCGCGCGGACACGGGTTGGTGATCGCCATTAACAACGAACCGCGTCCGCCTTCGCGGCAGTACGGAACCGGTATCGATGACGCGCCGCCTCGAGATGGATCCACATAGAGACCGACGATCTTCCAGAGCTTCTCGGCGAAGGCCTTATCGCTGGACAGCTTGAATTGTCGCACGCGAATGAGGCTCCAGCCCGTGGGCGCGGCGGATGCGCTGCACCGAGCTGACGATGATGCCAGCCGTCTTGGCCATGGCCGCCCCGTCCGATGCGTCGTCTCCCCGGGTGGATCGGTGCTGGTCAGGGCTAGGACCCGATCGATCACCGGCTGGTCCAGCGGCGGGCGCGTCTTGTCGAGCAACAGGTGACGTGACCCCCGTTTTTCATCCAGTTGGAGCGAGAGTCCGGGGCTGATTTGAACTTGCCCCCAACCTTGGACCACTTCCTGGTGGAAAGTTCCGGCTTCATCGGGCGGCGGGCTGGCCGGGATTGCCGGCCGACCGATGAAGCGCTCCGGCGAGCCCCCACACCAGGGACTGTCGCACGATCGCCGCCGTCCCAGGCGGTCGGCGGTCAGCAATACGATCCGGCAGCGCCAGATGTGCTTCTGCGGGCAGTTGCGGTTGGCCACCACCCCTTCCACGCGGGCGTGGTCGGCAGCGTCTATGGCAGCGAGCCCATGGGAATCCTCAGACTGCCTCAATCATCAGATCGGATCCACTAGTTTAAAACCGCGTTTCTTAACAACTTAGCGACCGGGCGCTCAAATATCTGCAAACTCACATAGGAAAGGAGAACACAAATTGCCACGACAACCAGAAATTCGACCGCTGGAGTCGTGTTTAGAAATTTACGGGTAAAGGCAATAATAATTCCATGAAGAAGATAAAGAGAATAGGAAGCATCGCCCACCGTCTCCGCAAATTTTATATTAGGCCAGCGGCCGGCACGTTCGATCGCCACTGCGCCCGCGACTAATGCTAAAGCTGGTGTACCCAGGACAAGCACCCGTAAGTTGGATTCTTCATCTGCGAAAACAGCACCAGCCGCGTACGCACCAATACCGAAGGCGATGAGACCGATCCCGAGTCGAACGCCGCTGACAAATACGACTTGGGACAGCAGTAATCCGGCGATAAATTCTAGGAGAAGCAGATTGCTCCACGTCCGCAGCATAGGATCGGGAGGCGAGAGAGCAACGCCGCTTATGATAAAACTCAGCATCAAAAATGATGTAAAAATAATTGGCTTACGTGCTATAAGTCCGAAAAAAAATATTGTATAAAAAAACATCTCGTAATTCAGTGTCCACCCTGGAATCAAAAGTGGCCATATTTTTCCATCTTGATTGAAATATGGAATAAACAAAAGCGACTTGATGAGTTGGCAATACGTAAATGTGAAACGTGCAAACAAGCTGGGTACTAAGGACAGAGCACACATAGTGATGGTTATGGTCCAGTAAACAGGCACAACCCTGATTAAACGCTTTACTATAAAATCAACCGGGCGTTCTCTGACGCCGATCGTTCCCATGATAAATCCTGAAATAATGAAAAATACATCAACTCCGGCGTAACCTATAGATAAGACAGAATAATGATAGAGCAAAACTGACAAAGCTGCTGCCGCTCGAAGGACCTGAATGGAACGAAATCTCATGTGAATGTTTTCCACGCCCTGAATATGAATTATGTCCTGGGTCGGAGTGTCATGGATCTGCTCGCGTTCGTCAGGGGTAAATTTGAGTTCTGTCATCTGCCCTTTGCAACAAATAAAATCAACTGAACCGCCCTTTAGGGCTGGTCGCGCGGTTGGTGGAAATTTCCAATGCCGGCCATCTCCGACGGTCAGGTGATTGTGCGCCTCGCCCGCAACCCCATAGCCCGAGCCCAACGATTTTCCCGAAAGACGCGCCATCACTGCACCCGCGAGAAGTTATGCGCGTCGACCTAGTCGGCCTGGGATAGCGGTCGTCGTCCGTGGACGCGATAACCTCGCCCGTGTCGCCAACCACGGTTACGGGCACAAGATGCCCCCCGCCGTGGCTCGACCAGGCGGCGAAGCGCGACTCGTGTCGCCGGGACCGAAGCGGCCAAGAACCTCAAACGTCCGATGACCCATCGTCCACGACAATAGGTTCCCATCGTTCCAGTTGCGAGGTTCGGTGGCTGGACTCCTTTCCCTTTGGTCCCCCAAACACCTCAAGGCCGGGGCACCCGCGCCGCAACAGGATGTGCAGGCGCCGATAGCCGGACCGCCGCCGTTCACTGGCGAGGGTACGTACCGATCGCGCAGCGCCGTACCGTCGCCGCGCGAGGAGGCGCGCGGTAGGTCTTCGGCGCGATGCCGATCAGTGTGCAGGCACACCGCTGCGAATAGCCCCTCTCGTCGATCGCCCAGGTCACGACCATTCTCCGGGAACTCGGCGTCAGAAGGTTTTTCCGAGAGCTCGCGCAGCGTCGCCACGTCGAGCATCGACCCCGCCAACAGCCTCTTCCGCTTGCGGTTCTCACCCTCGAGCGCCCTCAGCTTGCGCGCGTAGGCACCTCCATCCCGCCGAACTTCGAACCCCAAGTGTACAACGTCGCGTCGCTGATCCCGTGCTTGCGCCACAACTCCACGATCGGGATACCTGCCTGGTGCTCCGGTCTGGTCTTCACTGAACCGATCCTTGCGCATCATCCGTCTCCTTCGTGACGGATCCTGGCTTTTAAGCGCGGGCGTTCCAGGGGCAGGGTCAGTCGCTTTGCGACCCCCTCTTTCTGAGTGGACTTCAGCGTAATTGTCAAGTAGGTCATAATCATGACCCCCAGTAGATTGTTTTTCGGCAACACCCTTGTGTCGTTAGTCAGGAGTCAGAATAGCGGAGATAGACCAATCGATGAAACTTCGCCCTGATCAGGTTACCTTTCACCCTAGATCCCATGCCGATCCGACCAGCCGAGTTTTCTTTTGGGAGGGGAACCTTTACCGAGGTGTTAGTCGTAGTCAAGCTGCCTTCTTCCTGGATCTATTCACACGCAGAATTATTCAAGATTTGATTGAACGGAAGCTAATAATTGGTACCGAGCTGACGAACCTTGAACTCGACGGGTACCCCTTAGTGCTTAAGCATGACACGGTTCCTTTTGTATCTTACTGTTTCGAATGGTGCGGTGAAATGCTAAAAGCCGCAGCCCTCTTTGTATTACACTTCGAGCGGAATTTGCGGCCGCACGGACTAACGTTAAGGGACGGACACCCCTGGAATGTACTGTTCATAGGCCCTTCTCCCATTTGGGTGGATATTGGTTCACTTATGACAGCGGGAGATCATGAGTTGAGGTGGGGCGCGAAAGGGCAATTCGATAGCTATTTCACTCGATCACTAAAAATCATGGCGGCTGGCCACCCGCGTATAGCCCACCTGCTTCTTCAAGATAGATACGTTGGTATCCTACAATCCGAAGCTGATGCCATCATTGGTATACGTAGTGCGAAGCAAATCTCGGAAAAGTTAATCCCCTCACGGCTAAGGCCAGCACTACGCTCCGCAGTAAAATCGGTCCGGGCTACGATGACTCTGCGGGGGACGAACAACGCACCTAAATACTTGAGGAGTGGGCTCCGCGAAATCGAGCGTATCCGACTTCCGCGGCCTGTGACAACGTGGTCCCACCGTGACAGCGCTGAATTTCCGGCTTTCACCACGACGGAGAATTGGACGCCAAAGCACCGAACTTTATCGGAGATTATAACCAGGGCAAAGCCTGGGTCGGTACTCGATGTAGGTTCGCATCGGGGCTGGTACTCACAACTCGCCGCACGAGAAGGAGCATCAGTAGTGAGTTTCGACGTCGATGAACCCTCTGTGACCAAGCAGTTTCATGACGCGAGCGCACACCGGCTGCATATCCTCCCCGTATTGATGGACATTCGCAAAACGATACCGGGCATGCAACCATCAACTATACCAATAGCTGCAGTCGATCGCTTCCGTTGTGATATGGTGTTGGCGCTAGCGTTGGTACACGATCTCTTCTTCAAACAGGCGATGGATTTTGAGACGATAGTCTCCGTGCTTACGGCATTTGCGAGAAGATGGTTGGTGGTGGAATTTATTGGCACCGAGGACCCATCTGTGCGCGAGTTCCTGGGAGAGAGAATTGAGTGGTATGATTTGGATAAATTTACAAGCGTGTTGAAATCAAAATACCGACAGGTGACGCAATTTCCTTCTGACGATGTGCACCGATGGGTGTTATTCTGTGAAAAATAATACGCTGGTATCGGATTTGGGCGAAATTTTTATTTGGATGATTGTTGATTTAGGAACGTGAGTACTTTTCCGATTGTACCATCTCCTGAGAGGATCGACTGCAAAGTCGGTAGGTCAGGGATAAATGCCATCTTATATGGGTAAATTCTTGCATTTTCTCTCCCCACGCGTTGAATCCTTAGGACTGCCCCACCGCGCTACAAGCGTTCGACCCGGTGCGGAATGATGGACGCGTCACACCTCGACCGCATCTCCGATGAGCAGAAGATCCTCAACCGCTTCGCCGTACACTGCGTATTTTCACCACCACCGGTTAGTGATCCTCCCCGGTTGAAGTGGTCCACACTGAGCTATGGTTTTTGCTCTCGAGGAGGACGGCGGCCGAGTCTACCGAGAAACACTAGATGTAGAGAATGACGGGGTGGTGTCCTCGGTTGTCCTTATTGCGCCGCATGCGTGTCATACCATGATGCCGGCGGAAGGATGGCCGCTGGGTTTACATAGGCGCTGAACCTTCTGAGCTGGGCCACCTTTCCTTGGATACGCCCGAGGGTATTAAAGATGCTGAAAATGCCTCTTCCCTGACTGAACATTCCATTGTTGCCGTTAAGTGCATAGCCACGAAAAATCTGACGGTATGCCTCCACCGCTTCCGGGAGGGCAAGCCAACTGCCTGGAAGTTCATCTCCGAACAACCCGCTGCTACCCAATTCGAAAATATGGTCGCAATAGTCGCCCTCGCGGGCCGGTCGGGGACATGTATGAAGATTGACCAATGTCTGATCAACGATTTTGTATCGGGAATACCCGAGTTCGCGGAACGTCAAAAACTCTTCCATAAGTCTTATCCAATCGCGCTTCTCCGACTCTATGGAAACGAACGGCGGCGTCTCGGAAGCCCCGATCAACGACTGCAAGGCGTCAAGGTCATTTCCTTCAATATCAATTTTACAATACCATGGAACGCCATATTCTTTGATGATATCTAGCAGCGGACGCCCTATGACACTTATTTTATGCGTCTTTCCGGCTCCAAGAATCCTGTTTCGCGCGACCCAATCCGGATTCGATGTTCCCCATATTGATTGCGTCTCATTGATGTAGAAATCTACGGGGCCGGTCGTCTTCGAAACAGCGACGTTCAGAATCTTGAGCTGGTCGTCTCGCAGAAATTTGCCGAATTTCTTCTCCAATGAGACACAGAACTCGGGAATGGCCTCGATAGCGACAACGGCGAATCCCTTCTTGAGATAGAATTCCGTGTCCTCTCCCTTATGCGCTCCGACGTCGTAAATGAGCCTCTTATTAACCATTGATGCTCCTCGCTAAGCCTAGATTGCGCGTCGCACTCACCCATCCAAAAAGCCGCTGCCACCACATTCTCGCACACCACCTCTCGTTCAACGTACTTCGAGGGGTCGGATGCTTCAAATATTAACTCTTCATTCGAAACTGACTTCATGCCGGAGTAGCCGGCTATCACCATAGCGTTGAACTATAATCTAAAATGCCATAGAAGCGCCAATACGTGATTTTGCGAAGCTCAACGAGTCCGTAAGGTACGCAGGAGCCAAGTATCTTCCGTATCACTCTTTTGATTACCTTCTTCGTCGACTAGGTCACAGACTCATTATGGCGGAGCCAGAGCTGTGCGGCAGCGAGTTTGAGCATGGCGAGGAAGTTTGCGGCGTGCTTTTCGTAGCGCGTGGCGAGGCGTCGGAAGTGTTTGATCCGGTTGAAGAACCGCTCGATGCGGTTACGTGCGCGATAGAGCACCGGGCTGAAGCAGGGTTTCCAGCGGCGATGCACCATCGGCGGGATGTTGGGTGCGGCACCGGCGGCTTCGATCTGGCGGCGCAGCCAGTCGGCGTCGTAGGCCTTGTCGGCCAGCACGATGGTGCCTTCGTGCAGGTGCCCGAGCAGCTGCTCGGCGACCGGGCAATCGCCCGCCTGGCCCGGCGTCAGGACCAGTTCGAGCGGCAGACCGTTGGCGTCGACGAGCGCATGGACCTTGGTCGTCAGCCCGCCGCGCGAGCGGCCCATACAGCGATCCGGGTGGCTTTTTTTGAGTTCGCGGCATGTTGATGCACTCGCACCGAGGTGCTGTCGATCATCTGCACATCGCCGTCGTAAGCGGTTGTGACCGCGGCCAGAATGCGGTCCCACACCCCGGCTTTGCGCCACCGCACAAAGCGGTTGTAGCAGGTCGTTTGCGGACCGAACTCCCTCGGCAGAGCCCGCCACGGCGCACCCGTCCGCAGGACCCAGAATATCCCGTTCAGAACCCGCCGGTCGTCCACACGCGGCACACCCCGTGGCTTATTCGGCAACAACGGTGCGATCACGCCCCACTCGAAATCGCTCAGCTCGTAGACCCGCATGATCCAGCTCCCCCAGTTGAGAAGCTTGAATCACATCTCCCCCATCAGGGGAATCCCATTTATGAGTTCATGACCTAGGCGCCAATTGATTGGGAAATAAAGATCTCCCCAACGGGGATCGGATGGGGACGATGCGCAGTCGCCAGCTATGGTAAATAAAGGAAAATGGTAAACCACGTCCAGGTTTGAAACTGGCCAGTGAGACGACAGGGTTATCTATCTTTATCGAAAATGTCTTAGTGCCCCGAAATGTCTTCGGAGAAATGGATCAGCGCGGCGCCGATCTCGTGGCAGGCTTCGGCAAGCGCCGCCGGTCCGTCGCGGTTGATGGCGAACGCGGCCTCGCGCTCGGTTTCGGCTTGATCGACCGCGGTATAGGCGCCGGCGTTGATGACGACGCGCGGGCGCATCGCGACGACCGGCGGCCTCACCTCACCCGGATCCCCAAGATCGAGCTGATCGCGCTCCACGAATTCGGCGGTAAAACCCAAGGGCAAGCGGCACGAGCCAGCTCATGCCCGACCTGACCAATCCGGCCGATGACGGGGATTTCACCAGTTCCTGCCTAGGAGCATATTCTTTCTAATGAACTATAGCTGTCGCCCCGGTCACGATGTCGCGAACAATATCAAGAAGCGCAAAATCATCTGTTTCGAATTTACGACCAAGAAACACCTTCTGACAAAGTAATTTGGAAACATTAGAAGAAGTTATTATTTCAGGGCTTCGTTCTCCGTCGACCCAAATTGTCCCGGTCAATGAATTCGAAATACGGCCAGAGTTTGGCCCATTTGCAACTAACGTCTGATAATACATTTCGTCTGAGACATGTGTCCATCTCATAAACTTATCATACTCGGGATGAGCCTGAAGGTATTCACGAATGTATTCGACAGTATCTCGATTCAAACACCACCACTGCGAACCAGCATACGGCAATAGCCCAAGAGAAACTTGAATGTCCGCTACTGGCATCAGGTTCAGTATCTTTCCTCCGAGGCGACGCAACGCTCTTGATTTAACATCGTTTAACACCCTCTTCGTTAAACGCGTGAGAGGCTTGCTGAGCTGAGGCATAGGTTGGCAATCGATGTGATCCAGGCCACCAGAAAGTACTTGTTTAAGCCAAGGCAGCGACTTAATCGGAAAGCACTGTCCACTGAGCAAGTAAAAATAGTCGAATGACCCCCAGGTCACGGCTGACTCTAAGAGAGCATTTGTTGCTCTAATCATGTTAAAACCACCCCACGTAATAGGGTATCGATTAGAAATGAGATGTGTAGAGTGCTGAGAAGAAAGAGTTTTTTCAAAAGACGAAATATCAACAGTTTTGTCAATGTGAATAAAAATTGTATCACCCTGCTCACTTAAGACATCGACAAGGCGCCTAATGTAGGCGGGCGCGCGATGAGCTAGTACCAGAAAGGCAACTTTCATTTCCACGAGGCCCTTCTCACCGCGGTGCGGTTCGGTAGAAAACGGACGAGTCTGCCCTTAGTTCCTCTCCCCTAGATGGATTATTCTTGAATTGTGACGGCCGCTGCGCGGCTGTTGGAGCGGTTTACAATTGCGTCGGCATTTAGTTGAACCGCATCGGCCAAAGCACCGAACTTTATCGGAGATTATAACCAGGGCAAAGCCTGGGTCGGTACTCGATGTAGGTTCGCATCGGGGCTGGTACTCACAACTCGCCGCACGAGAAGGAGCATCAGTAGTGAGTTTCGACGTCGATGAACCCTCTGTGACCAAGCAGTTTCATGACGCGAGCGCACACCGGCTGCATATCCTCCCCGTATTGATGGACATTCGCAAAACGATACCGGGCATGCAACCATCAACTATACCAATAGCTGCAGTCGATCGCTTCCGTTGTGATATGGTGTTGGCGCTAGCGTTGGTACACGATCTCTTCTTCAAACAGGCGATGGATTTTGAGACGATAGTCTCCGTGCTTA
>Ga0207105_1091_pt1 | contig 22182 bp, 15 predicted proteins | sample Alteio_BWMinHeat_77_FD_153569 | JGI IMG/M metagenome (GOLD analysis project Ga0207105, IMG submission 153569) | Enriched cells from forest soil in Barre Woods Harvard Forest LTER site, Petersham, Massachusetts, United States -... | ecosystem: Environmental > Terrestrial > Soil > Temperate forest >... | reverse complement strand
GTCGAAGGCATACATGAGGTGTAGAGCACTTCTCGAGCTTTTAAGTTCAGCAGATCGGCAATTACCGAGGGCGGAAGACCTGTTCGGGGAGGGTTAATGAGCACGGTATCTACAGAATATTGATAGATCTTAGCCGCCTCTACTTTCGCTTCAATAAATCGGGCGGATGTGACGTGATTGAGGCGGGCGTTTTCTATCGCCAATTGGACCGATTCGGGATGGCTCTCAATGCCGATCACGTCGCGCTTGAGGAGCAAGCTGGAAATCCCAATGCCGCAATAGAGGTCGAGCACTTTGCTCCGCGAGGGGGTGATCATGTCGCGCAAGGTACGATACATGTTCACGCTTTGCTCGGGGTGGTTTTGGATGAACCCATAAGGGGAATAGCGGAAACGGAATTCTTCTACGGCGATCTCATCATGTACGGTTCCGTACACTTCTTTTTGCCCGGGCGCTTGGAACACGATGCCTTGGATCCGATCGTTCAAGGCAGCCTTAGCAAACGCTTCCCGATTTTTGGGGAGCGCCGGTGAAAATGAGAAGGCAAGAATGAGGCGGTTTGTCGATGCTTTAAAAAGGCGCAAGGAACCTTGCTCAATGCCTAAATTGAAGAGGGTGCCTAATTCGATTTCCCAGGGTTCTTCTGCAAAAAGAGGGCAGGCGGACACGGGGACAAATTGTTGTCCGTCGCACCCAATATACCCCCCGTGGAATCCCAGCCCCTTCGGCCTTAAATTGAGGCGGATGTGTTTGCGGTAGTTCCATTGCAGGTGCGCGGGGATTACGGGCGGCACAGGAAAATCGATCCGGCCGATCCGTTTCAGGGCATCCTGCACAAAGGCGCGCTTGGCCTCGAGTTGCGCGGCATAGTTGATGTGCTGCAATTGGCAGCCGCCGCAGGTGCCGAAATGGGGGCATTGGGGCGGGGTTCGCTGGGGGCTGCTGCAGTCGATCGAGACCAAGGTCCCAAAACCGTGCGATTTCTTCTTTTGGGTCAGTTGGACGGTGACGAGGTCCTGGGGCGCGGTAAACGGAACGAAAACGACAAAGCCGTTATCCTTGAGGACGCCGTTTCCGCCAAATGCCAAATCTTCAATGGAGCCTTTTATCAAAATATTATCCTAGTAGTGGAGCATGATAGCATAGATTCGCTGGGAGGTACAGAGGCAATTGCAAAACTCCATTTGGACCAATAGCATCAATTTTTGTCTATAAAGCGAGTTTTGCAACTGCCTCTACAATCTGAAAATCGCGGATTTGCAGCTGAATACTCGATTTATTCAAAAAATTATTTACATGGGGAGTGAAGGCGATTTTGAGCGTGAGGTTCTTTTGCGTGAGTTCCTCTTTTCTTGAGGCCATCCCAAAGCCGATCCCCTCTAAAGTCCGTTCGCCCTGTTCAAGATAAAATTTGAGGTGGGTTTTCCCCACAATTTTAGGCGGCCATGTTTGGACGGCCTCGCAGTACAGGATGGGAGGCGGGTTTTCGTTGCCGAAGGGTTCTAAAAGGTTGAGCGATTCCATGAAATCGAACGTGAGCTCTTTAAAACTGACTTTCGCATCGAGATGGAGCTTGGTGAGGACGTCGAGGTCCTTTAATCGTTCGTTTGCGGCGCGGATGAACCGTGCTTTGAATTCGGGGATGTTTTCTTCTTTGATGGTGAGCCCCGCGGCAAAGTCGTGACCGCCAAAATTTAAGAGCAGCGAGGCGTTGTCTTTCAGTTGGGGAAGCAGTGGAAACTCAGTAATGGTCCGCATCGATCCCTTGCCAATTCCTTTATCGATGGCAATGATCAAGACGGGGCGGTTATAAAGCTTTGCTATCCGCGCTGTGATGATCGGGATGATGCCGGGATGCCATTTTTCTGAGACAAGCACAAGCGCTTTATCTATGAGGATTTCCGGGTGGAAAGCGATATATTTATCGATGTCGGCAGAGTCTTTGCGCTCAATTTTTTGCCGTTCAATATTGTTTAAGTCGAGTTCTAAGGCAAGCGCTTCGGCGGCAACGGGATCGCGCAGCAGCAGCAGCTCCACCCCTTTTCTAGGTTCTGCGATGCGGCCTAAACTGTTGATCCTGGGCGCGACTTTCGAAGCGATATCGATGGGAGTGATTTCAGAAGTTTTGACGTCACAGACAGAAAAGAGCTTGGTAAGGCCGATGCGGCGTGTGCGGCGCAGTTGTCTTAAACCATAGCGGACCAAGATCCGATTTTCGCCGCGGAGCGATCCCATGTCGGCGATCGTTCCCAAAGCGACGAGGTCCAGATAGCGTTTCAAGTCGATTTTTCCGGTGCTGACGGCAGAGGTGGAAATTAAATAGTTGGTGATGGCGTGCGCGAGTTTGAAGGCGACGCCGACGCCGGTAAGATCGCGATTGGGGTAGGTGCTGCTCAAGAGTTTGGGGTTGAGCGTGGCAACACAGTGGGGAAGTTTGTCAGTCGGTTCATGGTGATCGGTCACAATTACATCGACATCCCGTTTCACAGCTTCCGCGATTTCATTGGCCGAGGTGATGCCGCAGTCCACCGTGATCAAAAGCTTGCATGTATTTTTGACGGCATACTCGATGGCGTCAAGAATGAGGCTTTGATTTAAAGAGGTGCGGTTGGGGACATAATAAAAAACATGAGCGCCGATATACCGAAAAAAATCGGTCAGCAAAGTGGCGGCGGTGATCCCATCGACATCGTTATCGCCGTAGATGAGGATATTTTCTTTGCGCTGCAAAGCAAGGGCCACTCGATCGACGGCTTGATCCATGTCGGGGAAAAGATCGGGATCAAACAGGTTGGGGAGTTTGGCGTAGAGATACTCGTGGATCTCTTCGAGCGTTGTAAAGCCCCGCGACACAAGGACTTGGGCAGTGACGGGATGAATGTTGAATTCGGCAATGATCGCCTTGGCCCACTCCTCGTCGACTTTTGGATATACCCATATGGGGTCATTGCTAACCTGTTGACGCACCATAAGTTACCCTTTTTTAGCTTAATCGTAGATTAGGCATAATAGAGATTCTGGGCAAGACAAAAGCATGTATAAGAAAAGAAGTTAATGGGGCACGCGCACGGGCACGTTTGGGGAAGGGATTGGATGCCCTCGTTAGTCCAAGACTTCAACGGTGGGCTTTTTCTGAAGTTCGCGATCGTGGAAGTACTTCATTAAAGGCGCAGCGATGAAGAGAGAGGACAAGGTCCCGAAGATGACGCCGATCGACATCACTAACGCAAACCCAAAGATGGTGCTTCCGCCCAAAAGGACGAGGGGCAGCAGCACTAACAGGGTGGTGCCTGATGTCATCAAGGTGCGGCTTAAGGTGGAGTTGAGCGATTGATTGATGAGTTCGGCGAATGATCGTTTCTTCATGAGGCGTACGTCTTCGCGGATGCGGTCAAAGACGATGATGGTGTCATTGAGGGAATAACCGACAATCGTCATCAACGCGGCAACCGTGTTCAGGTCGATTTGGACCGGAACGCGCAGCAGATGCAAGATTCCGATAAAGGCCAAAGTGAAGAGCACGTCGTGTGCCAGACAGAGGGTCGCGCTGATCGCATACTTAAATTCGAAACGGACGGTGATGTAGAGTAAGATACAAGCGAGGGCGAGCATCAGCCCGATCAAGGCGCTATTGCGCATCGAATTGGAGATTTGGCCGCTGACCTGTGTCCAATCGCGGTCTAAATGGGACAGCGACTCTTGGGTTAAGGCGAGATTAGACTGATTTAAGGCGCGCACAATCCATACGAGTTTCGGGTTGTTTTCAAAAGGATAGGAGACCTCTTTGAGGTCATAGGCAAGGGGCATTCCAAAGAAGGGGCGGCCAGGCTGCTCTAAGCTTGTGCTTAAGAAAATGCGCATGTGATTGGAAGGGGTGAGCTCCCGAATTTGGAAATCTTGAGGCTTTGCGCCTTGCTTGATCAGGGCTTGTTCAATGGCATGCCGATAGTTCATGCCCGGTTTTTCTTTCACCTCCAGAGTGACGGCGAAACCGCCGGTAAAATCCATCCCCATGATCGTTTGCCTTTGCGCAAACAGCAGGTAGCCGCCGGCAAGGATCACAATGGCTGAGAAGACGACGGTCACTTTCGTATACTTCAGGAAGTTGAAATTTTTCGGCGTGATCCACTCGGACATTTTGAGGAGTTGGTTTTTAGGATTTTGCACCCAGCCGGAGAAATAATAGCGGGTCATGAAAAGGGCTGTGAACAAGGAAGAGACGATCCCGATGATTAAGGTCAGGGCTAATCCTTTAATGGGGCCCGCATCGAAATTGAGGAGGATCACCGCTGCGATCAAGGTAGTGACGTTCGAGTCGAAGATGGCAGAAAAGGCTTTGCGGTAGCCGGCATGGACGGCGGAGGCAATTCTTCCGGACACGGCAAATTCTTCGCGGATCCTTTCAAAGACGAGAACGTTGGCGTCGACAGCCATCCCTAAGGTAAGGATGATGCCTGCGATTCCGGCCAAGGTCATGGTCGCTTGCAAATTCTGCAGCGTGGCCCACATGATGAGGAGATTGAAGAAAACGGCGATCATGGCGACAAATCCGCCAAAACGGTAGTAGCCGACCATGGCAGAGAAGGCGAGAAGAAGGGCAAGTCCGGTGGCGGCGACCCCGAGCGTTCTCTCGTGGGAGCCGAGCTCCGGGCTCACGTTTTTCTCAGAGAGAATGTGGGGAGTGAAACTGAGCGAGCCGGCTTTGAGGTCGGCTTCGAGCTGGTTCACTTCTCTTTGGGTAAAACTTCCGGTGATCATCGCGCTGCTTCTCAAGGCGTCATTGAGGGTTGGCGAACTGATGATCGATCCGTTGAGGATCACAGCCATTCTCCAGCCGCTGCCATGCGAGTAAGCCTCGTTGGGAGTTCCCATCACTTTATCTTTGGAAAATTGCGAAGACCAGGCAAAAAGCGCATCTTTGGCTCGCGAGCCGCTGATGCCGAAAGAGAGGTAATTGCCTTGCGATGGATCATAAGAGGCGCGCACATTTTCTAAGTTGGACCCCTCGAGAGCATAATTGCGGAACACGACTAATAAGGGATGTGTCTGTCCCTGCCACGCTGAGAAGTCGGTGCCGCGGAAGACGCCGATCTGAGAAAATGTCTGGTCTAACTGACCGGTGATCACATTGTCTGCGGGATTGGGAAGGCGGAGGCCCTGATCGTAGAGGGCTTTGGCTGCTAAGCTGCGCGGTTCGGCCGACTCTTCGTTCAATCCTTCGCCGTAAAGATGCCTCCAGGCGATGAGGTTGAGGTCTTCTACGCTTTTACGTCCTGTGACCAGAGCTTCGTTCCACACTTCTTGCAAGAAGCGGTTCACGGCATCGCCGAGCTGAGGGTTTTTCGGTGTGAATTTTTCATTGACCACATGGAAATACATGGTGGAGGCTTTCACAAGCTCCGTCGCGGAAAGTCCCTGCGAGCCGGGGAAATCGAGGGAGATATAATTTCCTTCTTGGCGGATGCTCACTTCTGAGACGCCCATTTTATTGACGCGCTGGTAGAGCTCATTGATGCCTTGTTTGATGTCGGCTTCACTCGTCACCAACCGATTATTGGTGTCGCGGAGCTCGATTTGCACGGTTTTCCCTCCGGAGAGATCGAGTCCCCAATGGAGGATTTTTCTGTCGTCGCCGCGGAAATACTTGAGGCAGCTGAGCTTGAAATTGCTCCAATAGACATTTTTGGTGGGAGGAGGTACATCGGCCGCAGTGGCTCCTTTGAGATTGAGCTGGGCTGTCAAATAATCATCTCTCCATTTCAGGAGATCTTCATGGACCCGGTCGCCGATCTTATTTTCGGTCAAGATCCGCTGCTCCACATCGGTAAATTCCAAGATCGCATAGCGCTTAGAACCGTGCACGTTGAAGTTTTCCCGGGTAGCTTTGAGGACAGTTTGGAAGTAGTTCTCTTTTTCAAAAATAAAATCGCTGAGGTAGTGCTTGCTTAAGCGATGGTAAGATCCGGGATATCCTGCGTATCCGTTTTGCTGCAAAATTTGGCGCAGGTCATTAAAGTCTTTAAGGAACTGGCGCGAGGCGTCCGATTGGGGGGCGCTTTGGATTCTCTCGACGATCTTATCCAACCCTTTGGCGAGGACATAAAGAGAACTGGTCTTGAACCCGGGAGTTCTTTTTTTGTGCGTGGAGGGGGCATAGATGACAAGGCCGAGGCGCTGCTGCTCGGGAGGAAGTTTTTCATAGGTCTCATAGTCCCAAATCGGGAATGCGCTGCGGGTAAGATCGGGGTGGGTCGGATGCCATGTATTGGTAATTATTTCTTTGAGTTGAACGGTTTCGGCGACCGCAATAGGGGCCAGCCGCATGGCCAAAAAGCTGCTGCTATTTTGCAAAGCGTTCAAAGCAATGACAAAATGATTTTTCTGGGGAGCGATCGTTTCGCCCGATTGTCTAGATACAGTCGCAATCTCATTATAGAGTAGCTGGTCGAGTTCGCTTCTTAAGGCATTCTGGCTCTTTTCCAACTGCTGGATGTACGCAAGGAGATCGGGATACAGTTTTAGGCTGAGGCTGTCTTTGGCCCAATCGATCTCGATCTCTGAAAAGAATGGGTTGTGGTCAGTTAGCGATAGGACTGTTTTTCCCTCCTGCAATTGTGTTCTCAAAGCAGCCTCGGACAAAGGAGCTTTCCCGGAAGCGAAGGCGCTTTGGTTCTTATTGATCAACGAAGACAAGGAGGATAGAGTTTTCTCTTTAGCTAAAAGGGTGTCCAGCCGCTGTTGTTTTACGGTGTCTAAAGCCTCGCCTTGGGAAAGTAAATTTTGGCTTTCTTGCTGGAGTCCGATCCGTTCTAACTTTAGTTTGTCTTTGGTCTGTTCAATCACGCGCACAAATTGGGCGATCATCTGCTCGCGATCTGTGTTTTCTACTTGCGTGCAGCTTGAAAAGTAGTTTTTTGAAATGACGGAGGAGTCGCCAAAAACTCGAGTAAAGGAGAGGAGGTTATGGGCAACGATTTCCAGGGCTTCCTGGGTTTGTGGGCCCTGGGGATTGGCAATGACGTTTGTGATAAAGCCTGCATTTTCAGAGACACCCCCTAAGATGTTCCCGAGCTGTAGGACGCGGTCGCTGACCAGCGCGCGATAGAGTTCTGTGGGCTTTCCCTGGGCATCCCATTTCTGGGCAAATTCAAAATAATTCTTTGATTCCGCAGGATTGAAGTGGATGGGAATGTGCCGCTCCACGGTCACGATTTTGCCGCCGATCTCATCATCATATAAGGAGAGTTGTGCGGCGACGAAAGGAATGAGCGTTCCGGCCCTAGGCAAATACTTGCGGAAAAGCTCTGCGTCCGTGGGTGTTTTAAACGCGACTTTTACAAATTGGGGCTCTTGGGGATTTAGGGTGATAGTGAGGGGCTTGATCCCAAGATTTTTGCAAAAGGCATGGAGCCACTCTTCAGATTCGCCCTCTAGTCGATCGACTCGGTCCATGATCGATAGGGAGATCTCAGCCGCCCTCTTTTCATCGATGGGTTTTTTGAGCGGCTTGGTGTAGAAAAAAACTGTGGGAAGGATATTATATACAGTCAGAAGTATCACAGCGATGATCAGAAACAGCTGCCAACGTTTTTGTTTTTCCATGAAAACTCAGTCCTTTTGTAATCTACCCAGGATACGAGTCCCCAAAGATTCTGTCTAGTCAAAATATTGCTCAGATAGTGCATTGAATAAAAAATTATTTTTGGACACTCTTGAGAACCGCTTCCATAGATCATGTCGGGGCCACCGCACTTCGTGTCGGGTGGCCCCCGCTTGTCCGGTTCGTGCCCAAGGGTACTTCACCTGCTCCGCACTGCGAAGGTCCGCCGGACCTTCTCGTGTCTCCGCAGCCCCTTGAGCCTCACCTCGCTTCGCCAAATCGTGTGCTCGTCGGAGGGGCGTGCGAAGCACTACCCCTCACGCGCTGGCCGCGCTCTCCTGCGCTACGATTTTGCATTGCGATCTGAGGCTGCGGGCTGCTCGCGCACTCACTTCCCACGCCTTGCGGCGTGGGTCCCTTCTCGCGTCAGCTCGCAGAGCGATTCTTGGAATTTATACCCCTCCCTATCCACCCTCCTTGCAAAATGATGTTATTCAATGAGGGCCAATGGTGGCGTTTTCACATCAGAAAATAGCCCTGCGAGTGACGCGAAAAAGGGGCCCCACCCCGAGACGAAGTCCGGTGGGGAGACGAGCGCACGAGCAGCCGATGGCCTCAGATCGCAAAGCAAAATCGCACCACAGGCGAGCGCGGTCAGCGCGTGAGGGGTAGTGCTCCGCACGCCCCTCCGCCGAGGACGCGATTTGGCAAAGCGAGGTGAGGCTCAAGGGGTTCGCGGGGACAAGGGAACACTTGTCCCGACAGATGCCTAGCGGCGCCTATAGAGAAGCATTATAAAATGATAATTTTTATATAAAGCCTTGCCCGCCCCGGCGGGAAAGGCTCTTGTGAAAAAGTGTTGCCTAATCAAATCGGAGATCGGCTATGCTTCGCTAAGATGTTTAAACAATCTATTATTGTAACGTGTAATGCAAACTGAAGAAAGCCCTGTCTATGCTCCTGAGGAATTAAAGGGCCTCGACCCCCGCTTAGTGCCGAGCCATGTAGCGATTATTATGGATGGCAATCGGAGATGGGCCAGGCGCCATTCCTTGGCCCCTATTATGGGGCACTGGAAGGGGGCCGATGCGCTGACAAACATTGTAACGGCAGCTAAGTCGCTGGGGATCAAGGTGCTCACGGTTTTTTCTTTTTCTACGGAGAACTGGTCCAGGCCTGAGGATGAGGTAGAGGGCCTCATGCATCTGTTTAAAAACTACCTCCTCCAGCAAAAAGTGGCGATGATCGAGGAGGGGATTAAATTGGATGCGATTGGAGACCTCTCGGGGCTGCCTGCGGAAGTAAGGGACACCGTGGAAGAGTGCAAGCGGGCTACTGCCCATTGCGACCAGATCGAGCTTGTCCTGGCGATGAATTATGGCGGAAGAAACGACATTTTACAAGCTGCGCGGGCGCTGGCGAAGGATGCGGCTGAGGGTAAATTGCAGGATATGGAAATCTCGGAGCAGGTCTTTTCAGGCTATTTAGATACCGCAAAGTGGGAAGATCCCGAACTGCTGATCCGGACCAGCGGGGAAAATAGAATTAGCAATTTTCTTTTATGGCAGCTCTCTTATGCAGAGGTTTATATCTCGGATGTCCTGTGGCCCGATTTTAGTGAAGGAAATCTTTTAGACGCTGTGATAGAATATCAAAAACGTGGCCGAAGGTGGGGAACATGAAGAAAAAAGCACTTTCAGATCTGGGCAGAAGATTTGCCGTGTCTGTTTTGACTTTAGTTATCGCAGCATTTTTTATTGTTTACTCCCAGTTGTATCTAGTGAATATCTTGCTGACCGGTTTAATCGCGGTCCTTGTCGCCACCGGCGTCTGGGAATACTTACAGCTTGCAAAGCGCACTGGCTTGGAGCCGGCGTTTGGACTGCCTATCGGAGTATCGGTTGCCTTTGTTGTGACGTTTTATCTCTCGACATTGTATCCCTTTTTGTCTCCGCTGCCCTTGATTGTCCTGATGTTCGGAGCGGTTTTATTTTTTCTGTACCACTTTCAAAAAATGTCGCGCGCCCTCTCTCACATCGCTGTCGAGTTTTTTGGCGTTTGCTATGTCGCCGTCCCTTTGAGCCTTCTATTGAAAATTATTAACTATCCGGTGCAAGGGCAGTTGTGGATTGTGTATTTGATCGTTGTCACGAAGATCACGGACGTTGCCGCCTACTTTGCCGGACGGCTTGCGGGCAAACGTTATTTAGCACCTGTGCTCAGTCCCAAAAAGACGGTGGAAGGGGCGATTGCAGGATTTTTATTTGCGGTTGCCGCTAGCGTTGCATTTTATAAATTTACCCCTCTCAAATTATCTCTCATCGATGCGCTGTGGATGGGGTTGGCCATTGGAATTTTAGGGCAAATTGGGGACCTTGCCGAATCGCTGCTCAAGCGGGATGCCGATGTGAAAGACAGTAATAAACTTCCGGGCCTCGGCGGCGTGCTCGACATGGTCGATTCTCTATTATTCACGACACCCATTGTGTATTTTTATTTATGATTATAACAATCGACGGCCCTTCAGGAACTGGCAAGACAACAGTAGCGAAAGAGGTCGCTAAGCGGCTCCAGTTCGCCTATTTTGACACGGGGGCGATGTACCGCGCCGTAGCATGGAAGCTGCTCCACGAAAAGATTGCGGTCGATGATATTCCTGCGATTGAAGATGTGCTCAAACATTTTAGTTTCCGCGTTCAGGAGACAGCCGGCGATCCCCGCTATTTTTGCGGGATCTACGATGTCACCCAAGATATACGTTCGCAAAAGGTGATCAAAATTGTCTCTGCGGTTGCGGCTTTGCTTCCTGTCCGCGAGGCGCTCTGGAAAGTTCAACGTGATTTTGCCGCTCAGGACAATGTGGTTTTTGAAGGCAGGGACTTAGGCACGGTTGTTTTTCCCAACGCGGAAGTGAAGATCTTCCTGACAGCCAATCCTCGTGTTCGGGCAAAACGGCGCCTTGAGGAACTTAAAGTGAAAAACCCCAAAGAAGCGGCAAAGATGGATGAAAGTAAGATGATCGCCGATATGAAGCGCCGCGATACGTTAGATTCTACCCGGGAGCTCGCCCCGCTAAAATGTCCTGAGGATGCACTGCAGATCGACACGTCGGACCTGACCTTGGGTGATGTCGTGGACCGGATCCTCCGCTACAAGACGGAAAAACAGGCCACATGAAAGCGTCATGGCAAGCTCAGGGGATGCATCCTCTTTACCGTTCGATCCTGTTCCTCGCTTGGATGTTTTTCAAGGTCTTTTATCGTCTGCGGGTCTATGGTTTAGAAAATTTCACCCCGAAAGCGGCAATCATCGCGCCCAACCACACCTCTTTCTTAGACCCTCCGCTCGTTGCAGTTTCTTGTCCTCAAGAGGTCCAATTTCTCGCCAGAGAATCGCTGTTTAATATTTTCGGTCTGGGGAGGTTGATCCGCGCGTTGAACACCCATCCGGTGAGCGGCGATGCGAGCGATGTCGCAGTCTTTCGCACGCTCTGCAGGCTTTTGAATGAAGGAAAAAAGGTGATCCTCTTTCCGGAGGGGGCCCGTCAGGATACAGATACTTTGGGTCCGATCAAACCGGGGATCAGCTTACTCGCCTCACGGACGAATGCAGCCATCATTCCCACCTATGTTCATGGAACATTTAAGATCTGGAACCGGCACCATCGCCTTCCAAGGCCCTGGGGAAAAGCGGCGTGCGTCTTCGGCTCGCCGATCCTATGGGAATCGTTTGCCCACCTGGATAAAAGAGAAGCGCAGGCGGCGATGTCCGAAGCGCTCAAGAACAAGATCGAAGCGCTCCGCCTCTGGTATCTCGCCGGGGCCGTGGGCACTCCGCCTTGAGCACGAAGATTTAACTCAAAGGCGCAAAGAGACGCAAAGATGCAAAAAATTTTAAGTTTTTCGGCTCCCAAATCTAAGGTGTTGTAGGGTTTTCGTCGGGTCTGTTCAAATAGCGGAGCGCACTCACCTCTGCCACCCCGTTAGACTGAATTGTTTCCTCTGCAACTTCAAAAACCGGGTGAGCACGCGTTAACCAATAGGGCTCATTGGGTGCGCCAGTCGTCGCAGCAGGCTCTTTCCATGACTTTCGAATGTCAAGCTCGACGTGCCAAAGAACATTGGTTTGTTCTCTCCAATCGAGAGAATTCTCTTGGAAATCCAACTTAAAATCCTTGTTTTCTTTGAGAAGCTTTGCAACCTGATTGCTAGTGGAGAGATTGTTTAATTTTACAAGCGCGTCTTCCATTTGGCTTTTTAATTCAGGTCCTTCTTTGAAAGCTAGCGTTACCACGTCTGTTGAATCGTTGTGTTGGAGATCGAAATTATCCGATGTAAATCCTAGGGAACGTTGAAACACCTTTAAAAATTTTCCCCAAAATTCCCCTCTACAATTTTGCGTTTGCACAGGTTTAAAATGTAAACAGATCGTTTTCTGAGCTAATGAAGGGGTGACTTCTTTAAGCCAGGTTTCCCATTGAAGCCCTCTTTCTCTGAGTTGCTGGACTACTTGTTGGGTTTTTTCTAAAGAACCTGTGTCCAATTCATAATATCCTCGTCCATTATAGCTCTGAGCATCAAAGCGGACGATCACTTTATATTTTTCGCTGTTTAATGGATTAGGCATGATCCAAAAACGTTTGGCCCTGGCAAAAGGCAGTTGGTGTTTTCCAAATGGAAAAGTAATGGAATCAGATGGGGGGAGGTTGCTGGAACTGCCGGGAACTGCTGCTACTGGAAGGATGCTCTTGGAACTACTAGAAACTGAGGCTGCCATATCAAATCTCCTAGGTTGGATTTTTTTAACGCAGGGAGGTTACTGGCATCTGCATTTTTTGAAAAGCAGTTTTTACAGCAGTGTAAGCGGCGATGTCCGAAGCCCTCAAGAACAAGATCGAGGCGCTCCGCCTCTGGTATCTCGCGGGTGCCACGGGCACTCCGCCTTAAACGTATTTTCTAAAAGTTTTTCCCGAGTGCAAGTGTGAGCATATGCGACTGAAATGCGGAGCCAAACTCTCCTTGATAGTCAAGCGAAGCGTAAATCGTGCTGGGACAAGAAGGGATGTATTCTAGATGCAGTTGTATAGCGCCGAGATTCTGTGAAGTAGAGCTCAGCGTCTTTACGTCAAAGGAAGAAAATGCCCCGATGAAAGCGACGTCTCCATTCCCTTTATCTGTTGGAGTTCGGTTGACAAAGCTGATTTTTTCTTCGAGGACTAAGTTCCCCCAGTTATATTGGAGTGTTTCAAAAAAGCGGATCCCTGCCTCGCTTCGGAAAATCGCCGCATACTGATTGTGCACCTTGAGGTTAAACCCGGAAGAGCCGTGCTCGTGGAAGTGGGATTGCCAATGATTGGTCCAATCCAGGGTGACAAAGGGATCCATCACAAATTCCTGGGAAGCATTCATCTGATACGGAACGCTCAGTTCAAAGTGGGGAGTTAAATTCCATCCTGTAGGTTTCCCTGTGGACGTGATGAATCCCAGGCTGCGCCGCTTTTGAGTTGTTTGCAGGAGGCCGCCCCATAAAGCAGCATTCATGGATACATACGCATTGTTCCAGCTCGCATAAAGCACTGCCGATTCCTGATTGATGGAAGCCTTGCCCCGCTTGTGAAAATACTGGACCGCGTTATAGGCATATGCTAGACCTCCTCCAATCACAACGTCCTGAATCCCCATGTAATCAAGACCGAGCAACGCGCCGCCAATTTTATTTGAAAAGGCAGGAAGCGAATGTCTGGATTTCTCGTGCACATAATTTCCAAGGATGGATAACCACAGAGAAGAGTTCCCCTCAATATTGAGTAAAGGAAGTCGATTAAAGCAACCGGCTCCCTCATGAATGATGCAGTGCTGAGTTAACGCATTGGATAAAGCAAATTGTGTATTTGCCCAGCTATCAAAGGGACCGATACTTTTCGGTACAAGGTCATCGAGCATGGCAATCGAAATGCTATTAATTTCGCCATTTGAGGGGAGGCCGCTGAGGAACGTTAAAGTTCCATTGGGCGCAGCGAGGGCTGCAAAAGGAGCATGAGAAAATGAACCTCCAACGATCCCTACACCGGAAGGATCCAGCGCTATCCCATCCAGAAATCCATTCCCGGTAGGGAGTCCAATGAGGGGGATAAGCGCACCGTCCGGCGCTACGAAACTGCCAAAGGGGCCTGAGGTTGAAAATCCGGCGATCAGCCCGGTCCCAGAGGGATTGATCGCTACGTTATATATGATCCCTGCTGTGGTAGGCAGATCGCTTAAAGTGGTTACGGATCCATCGGGATCTACCAAGGCAGCGTAAGGAAGCGTCAATGAAGTGCCTCCCATGATCGCATGGCCGGAAGCATTGAGTGCGACACTATAATTCTGTCCTAGGGGCAGACCTGCAACGGGGATTACCGAATTGCTTGGATCTACAAAGGCCGCATAAACAGACAGGTTATCTTGCCCTCCGATGAATCGTGTGTTTGAGTCGTTGACTGCTACCCAAAAAATCCCTCCTGTCGTGGGTAATCCTGCTAAGGGAGTCACTGTTCCATCGGGAGAGACAATGCTTGCATAGGCAGAGTTCAAAGGACCGATCCCTCCCACAATGCCATCTCCGGAGTTGTTAATGGCAACGCTATATATGAGACCGCTTAAGGGCAGACTTAGAGAGGTTGCGACCCCGTTTTTAGAGATGAGGGCGGCATACGGTACGTTGGTCAAGAGGTGTCCGCCTCCGATCATCCCATTTCCCGCCTTGTTAATGGCTACTGTGTAGATCTCTCCCGGAGCGATCAGGCCTCCAATTGAATTTACAACACCTCCAGGGGAAACAAGCGCGGCATAAGCGTTTAAGCCGCTGGTCCCTCCAATGATTCCATGCCCTGATGTGTTGATGGCGACTCGATAAGTCAAGCCGGTCGGGGGAAGGCCGTTCAATTCTACGATAGATCCATCTTCTTCAAGAAAAGCTGCATAAGGGGCTGCCCCTTGCCCACCAAGAAGAGCGAGAGGTTTGGAACCGGAAAAGAGGGGGTTGCCGAGAAAAGTAACTAGGAGAATGGAAAATAGGAATGTAAGAACGCAATTCACGAACGCCTCCCTTTTTAGCAGTTTGTTTCTGCTTATACATTAAAGGAGGATCGAAATATACCACGATCGTTTGAACGGTCTAGTGACCACCTCAGTTCCCATTTTTTTAAGGAATGTTCCACAGCTTAAAAATTTGGGCACGGCGCACTTCAGTTCCTTCCGAAAAAAGAATTTCATGCCCCGCTTTGAGAAGGGCGAGTGCTAAGTGCGCTGTCTACATGTGAAGTCATAATTTATCCTCGTTGTGTTTCGTAATAAAAAGAGAACAGCCTCAAAGAAGCAAAAATTTGAAATCCATTTTCTCTTAGGTTTGCGTTTCTTTGCGTCTCTGCGGCTGGGCGTTACTATGGTTTTCTATACTGTCTGCTCGGCATTTGAGTTGGTGGCAGGAGGTGGATTCAGTGGAGGTCTAGTGATCACCTCAGTTTCCATATCATCGTTAATCGCCCAACTCTTTACAATTTCAAAATACTCAGGTTCTTCTTCTGTAGATTTCGACAAGGTCAGTTTTTTACAGAAAACAAACCCAAAACGCGGTGCTTCTAAGATGTTAAGATCACCTATGGAAAGATGTGTGGTCGTCATTGTTAATCTCTCCGGGGCATAAAGCCGAACGGGAACAGGCTCAGACCCCTGGCCAGCCATGCCTAAGCTAATGGCATTTTTAGCGACCATGTTAACGAGAGGCGCCGCAATGCAACCGGGTGCTTCATGAATGATTACATCCTTGCTAGTGAGGAAAACAACGTTTGCCGAACCCATGAATCCGTTATTTCGAAGTGTCAGCCCTGCATGTAGAAGACAAGCTTCGCCTCCGTATACCGAACCCCCTTGGTACTGGTCTTTAAGTTGATTTACAATGTCGCTGTGTGAAAGTGTAGTCATAGGATCCTCCTGTTTGATTTGTAAGTCGATGCTGAGTAAAAAAAATCTGGAAACAGCCTCATTTCTGAGAATGTCCCTAGAGATATGCGGCTAAGAGGACTCGAACCTCCACCAAGTTGCCCCGACTAGAACCTGAATCTAGCGCGTCTACCAATTCCGCCATAGCCGCAGAATGGGAAAAGCTTATAAGAAACTCCCCTTTTTGTCCAGGACGTGTGCAGTGTAAAAACAGTTTTTGAGTTAGCCATAAATTGAAGGATCGTCTATTGTAACTTTAATGATTAGGAGATTTTAAGATGGCAGAAGAGCTAAAAAAACTCACAGAAGATTCTTTCAAAGAGGGCGTGAGCAAAGGAGTCACCCTCGTCGACTTTTATGCAGATTGGTGCGGTCCGTGCCGGATGATGACGCCTGTCCTTGTCAAACTATCCGCCGAACTCCAGGGGAAGGCAGGGATTGTCAAGTTGGATATCGATCACGCGCAAAAGACGGCTTCAACGTATCAAGTCACGTCCGTTCCTACGCTGATCCTTTTTAAGGATGGGAAAGAAGTTGGCCGGCTCGTCGGTCTGCGCGATGCGGAAACGGTCAAAAAATTTGTCCTCTCCGCCCAATAATCTTCAATTCGGAATTTTAACCACAGAGAGCACAGAGGACACAGAGAGGGAAATTAATGAATTTCTTCCTCTGTGCTCTCTGTGGTTAAATTCTTTTTTCAGTCTTGCCAGTGGAGGACGTCGCGCACGATCGACCAGCGGGGTTCCCGCTCTTCGATCTGCTCTGTCTTGCCCAGGATCCAAAGCTCGTATTGGTTCTTCGTAAACCCTTCGTTCTTTTTTAGTTTCAGCCATTGGTTAAGAAAATGGAGGAAACGGGGAGCGTTAGCCTTGGTGGCATAGCCCAAGGTCTCTGTTCCGATGGAAGGGTTGGGAAAAACCACGGTGTATAGAGGATTGTTCAGGATCCAAGAAATCCCCGACTGTTCTGTCCAGAGCAGCGCATCCGCGGCATTCTGGCTTTCAAAATCTCGGTCGCTTTCGAGCGTCACAATTTCCTGTGTTGGGAAGAGGGCTCGCGCCGCCGCTTCCAAGGATGAATTTTTTAGGACAGCAATTTTAAGATTTTTATTGGCCCGCACAAGGTCGTAAGAGGCAAATTCTTTCCGCCGCTTGTCTTTGGTAATGAAGACAAAGCGGGCTTCCAGATAGGGCTCGGAGAAGTTGAGGGTAGTCAGTTTGGTCTCAGTCATGGGTACGGCAGACATGGCGATGTCATAGAGGTTGGCGTTGAGCTCGTCGCTGATCTTTCCGTAGTTGAGGGGGACGAATTCGAGGCGGCAGCCGAGATCTTTCGCGAGTTCTAGGGCAAACGAGACGTCGTAGCCGACGAGCTCTTTTCGGTCGTTGTAAAAACAAAAAGGGATCGCATGGGGATAATAGCCGACGCGGAGAATTTTTGTTTTTAGGATGCGATCTAAAGGATCTTCGTCGGCAAGGAGGGGTGGAAGGGCATTGGCGGCATAGATGGTCATCGGGAGTTGAGAGGAGATAGAGACCTCGCTGATGCTTTTGGCGCTGCTCCGGATGTCGGGGAAAAGATGGAGTTGTTTTAAGCCGACGAAGAGGGCGGCTAAGGGCAGCAAGGTGAGGGCGCAGCTTTGGACGAGTTTTCTCCACTGAAAGCGGATCATGCGGCGGCATGCCAAGGTGATGAAGAGGGAGATCGAGGTCACCTCGATCGCGGAGATCATCGCTTGAAATCCTGCGGTAAAGGGGACGCTGGTGAGATAAAGTTCTCTTGTATCAAGGGGAAGGCCCAAGAGGTCGAGCAAAAAGGTGAGGACGTTGAGCCAGGAGCCGATACCGATGGCCCCTAAGCTGGTGAGAATGGTGGTCAGAAAAAGTTCGATGTGCTGGAGCGGGTGCAGAGGGACCTGAAAAAACAGGGAGGAGAAGAGAACAAAGAGGATGATAAAGAGGGAGCCGAGGGGAATATTGAACACGATCGAAACGATCCCTTGCACTTGCGAGGAGGATTTATCTTCGTTGGGATAGATCAGCAAAACTTCTTTTTTAATGAGCTCAATGATGAAAGGGAGGGCGACAATGACCATGTTGGTGGTGTAGGCGAGAAGAAGGATGGGAGAGAGGTCTTTGATCCACTTCATCGGAGGGAGTGATGTGAGGACGCTAACTAACCGGGGAAAGATCCAAAATACGAGAAGGCAGGCAGCAAAGATGTATAGGATGATGTAGGTGCTCATCTGTTTAATGGTAGAGAGCTCGATGGTGCCCACTTGGTTGGAAATGATGATGAAGGTCCCGATAGGGGTGATGCGACTGATCCAGGAGGTGATGCGGGTCAAGGCGGCGAGAGCGATATCCAAGAGGGAAATGAGGGTTTGTTTTTCCTTGATCTGCATGAGGGAAAGGCCGATGCAGAGAGAAAAGACTACGATGGCCGGCAGATAATTGTTCGCTAAGGCATGAAAGATGTTTTCAGGGATGAGGAGCTGGGCGAAATTGATGGCGGGGGTTTCTGTGGTGAGGTAAGTATTCCCGTGGAGGCCCAGTGCCTTAGGAAAAAGAAAAGAGATCGAATAGATGATCACCAGGTTAATGAGCCACGCGAGCGCAATGAAGAGAATGCCTTTCTTGAGGATTTCTTTGGCAGCTCCTCCGGTGAGTTGTCCCACACCCTGAATGATCGCGCAGACTAAATATGGGATCGCAGTGATCTTCAGGACCATGATGTAGGCGGAGGACCATGAGGTGAAAACGGCGCAGCTCTCGCCAAAGAAGAGGCCGGTCAAAATGCCGAGAATGGTCGCAAGCACCATCTGCAGCCCTAAAGATAGTTTAAAGGGGTTGATACGCTTCAGAAAATCCATCTAAATTCCTAAAATAATGAACGCGTGCACGTCTTTAGACTGCACTGTTATACCCCACTCGGTCAAAAACTTGGAATTTGGACCGCGCCAAAGCCCCGGGGTTTAACGATCGTAGATGGGGTTGTATCAAAGTTTTTGACCGAGTGGGGTATAAACTGCTGCTTTCTCCACGCTTCGTAAATCACTATGGATGCAGCATTTGACAGATTTAAGCAACGACTTTCTGGTTTCATGGGGATCTTGAAAAATTTTTCTGGCCATTTTTCACGGTATTGGGGCGGCAGCCCTTCGGTCTCGGAACCAAAAATAAGATGATCCTGAGTGGTGTAGTCCGGTTCTGTGTAAAACTTTTCGGCGTGGGACGAAAAGAAATAAAAAGGGGTAGTCAAGGCGGTCAAATAACTGAAGAGGTCTTCAAGATAGCCCACATCAACCCCTTCCCAATAATCGAGGCCCGCTCGCTTCAGCATCCGCGAAGAGGTGCTAAAACCGAGGGGCCTGATGAGAACAAGAGAATTCCCGGTGACAGAGCAAGTCCTTACAATATTCCCCGTGTTCTGGGGGATCTGCGGCTGAAAAAGGACAATCTTCACACAACTATCTTAACGCTTCTTTTTGCTCTGCGGGCACAGCTATCTCGTCTGAAGGAGCTTTGTTTTTGCCTGTGTTGGACACGAGCCCTTCTTCTTCAGCAGGAGGAGTCACATTGGCTTTGACAAGCTCGATCTCAAAGGTCAGCAAGGAGTTGGGAGGGAGATGGCCGCTGGCGCCGTAACCAAGATCGGGGTGGATATAAAGGATCCGTTTTTCCCCTTCTTTCATCCCGACCAATCCTTTGCTGAAGCCGGGGATGGTCTCGTCGAGAGAGATCAGTTCATCTTCCTTAGAAGCCCCGAACACTTTTCCATCGATGAATTTGCCGGTGTAGCGGATCAGAGGAGAATTATGTTCGACGACTTCGGCTCCTTTCCCTTTCTTATCAACTTTATATTGGAGTTTTCCTTCTTCGAGGCTGACAACTCCTTTTTCTTTGCCGTTTTTAGACAAAAACTCAGTCGCTTTTTGCAAATTTTCTACGGCGAGTTTCTTGAAGGATCTCTCTTGAGCTTCGGTGAGGGCTTGAATGCACTCGGTTTCGCTCATCGGGGAAACTTTTCCGGCAAGGGCATCCTGCAGTCCTTTGACAACGTGGTCGGTGGCAAAATCAATTCCAAGGGATTGGATGTTTTTTCCCAGCATATGGCCGAAGGCCTCTGAGACTTTTGTGATGTCGGGGCTTGATTCGGCGGCGGGAGCAGGAACTTCCTCTGCACAGAGAAGAGAGCAAGCTGCTAAAGAAGCGAAGAAAAGGCGCTTATTAAACATGTGTAACTCCTGAGGTTATGAGGCCATGATAAAGCGTGGTTGTCTTAAATCCAAGTTATTTCCGTTGTTTCAACTTGGATCTTGAGATCCTTAATTTGCGAGGGAGCGACCGGAGAGGGGCATTGCATCATCAAGTCGCTGGCCTTTTGTGTTTTAGGGAAGGCAATGACGTCGCGAATATTTTCTGTTTTCCCGAGCAGCATGATGAGGCGGTCGAGGCCAAAGGCGATCCCTAGATGGGGCGGGGTGCCGAAATTCAATGCTTCGACAAAAAACCCAAATTTTTCTTTAATTTCTTCAGGGGAGAGTTGGAGCAGGCCAAATACTTTTTCTTGCAGGGCCCCATCATGGATCCTTTGCGACCCGCCGCCCATCTCATAGCCGTTGAGGACAAGGTCATAGGCGAGCGCGCGTACCTTGAGGGGCTCTGAATCTAATAGGTGAAGATCTTCAGGTTTCGGAGATGTGAACGGATGGTGTTCGCTCTCGAGCCGTTTTGCGTCTGTGTTATACCGGAACATCGGAAAATCTGTGACCCAAAGAAACTCTAGGGAGTTTTCGGGGATGAGCTTGCGTTCTTTTGCAATGTGGCGGCGGAGATGGTCGAGGGATTGATTGACACGGTCTTCGGGGCCGGCGGCCATGAGAATGAGGTCTCCTTGCTCCACCTTTAAATGTTCTTGCAATTCTTTTTGGAGGTCGTCGGAGAAATATTTCACGATATGGGAGGCGAACCCCTCTTCCTGCCGTTTCATCCATGCCAGACCGTGAAGGCCGAACTTCGAGACGAACTGGGTGTAGCCGTCGATGTCCTTACGGGAGATTTCGCTTCCCTGCTTGACACAGAGCGCTTTGACACATCCGCCGCTGTCCAGCTGCTCTAGGAATACGCTAAAGGAAGAGCGTTTTGCAATGGAATCGATACGCACAAGCGGCATGCCGAAGCGGAGGTCAGGGCGGTCGGTGCCGTAATTTTCAACGCATTCTTGATAAGTAAAATGGGGGAAGGAATGGTGCAGTTCGATGCCGGAGCAGTGTTTGAAGAGTTGTTTGTAAAGCCCTTCGACGAGCTGCATCAGGTCCTTAGGGATTCCAAAGCTCATTTCGATATCGATCTGGGTGAATTCGGGTTGACGGTCAGCGCGCATGTCCTCATCGCGGAAGCATTGCGCGATTTGGAAGTAGCGGTCCATCCCCCCGATCATGAGCAGCTGCTTGAAGATTTGAGGCGATTCGGCGAGGCCGTAGAAATTTCCGGGGTAGGTGCGCGAGGGAACAAGAAAATGCCTTGCGCCGCCGGGAGTGGACTTACCTAAAATGGGAGTTTGAATTTCCAAAAAGCCATTTGTATCTAAATATTTTCTCGTCTCCATCATCACTTTGTGGCGCAAGATGAGTTTTTGGGTTAGATCGCTTCTGCGCAAATCGAGATAGCGATATTTTAGGCGCAGCTCTTCGTTGACATCGATATCCTCATCGCAGATGGAGAAGGGAGGTGTATTGGCGTGAGAGAGGATCTCTAAATCGGAAACCAGGATCTCAATTTCACCGGTGGGCAGTTTCGGGTTTGCCATTCCCGGCGCACGCAATGCCACTTTTCCTTTGATGGAGATGACCCACTCGCTGCGGAGCCTTGTCGCGTGGGGCAGGTTGGGATCGATGATCAGCTGCGTGATGCCAAAGCGGTCGCGGAGGTCGATGAAGATCAGCCCGCCGTGGTCCCGTCTTCGATTGACCCATCCGGATAAGGTCACGGATGCGCCGAGGTCGGAGCGGCTTAACGCTCCGCAATGCTGTGTTCTTCTATAATCAAACATGGTTTTTTCTTTGTAGCGTGGTGATAATTTCTGAGAGCGCGATTGTTTCTACTTCGCGTGTGGCCATATGCTTTAGCTGGACATGGCCGGTCGTGAGTTCCTGGTCTCCGATGATGGCGCAGTAATCCGCCTTCAGTTGGTTGGCGAGCTGCAGGCCATGCTGCACTTTTTTTCCGCTGAGGTCCATTTCTGCAGCGATCCTTTGATGGCGCAGATTGTGGAGGAGCTCGAAACAAAACGCGGCTGCCGTCTCTCCGAGCGGGACGATAAAAATCAGGGGATGGGGCGGGGGAGGGAAGGGAACGCCCTGCTTCATCATGGTCTGCAACACTCTTTCCATCCCGGTGGCGAACCCAATGCCCGGGACAGAAGGTCCGCCGATGGCCTCGACAAGTCCATCATACCTTCCTCCGCCGCCCACGCTGTTTTGCGCGCCGAGGTGGCCGGAAGTGATTTCAAAGACTGTGCCATTATAATAGTCGAGGCCGCGGACCAGCTTGGGATTAATTGCGTAGGGAATATTTGCCTTTTCTAAGAGCGCGCATACCT
>Ga0207105_1080_pt3 | contig 22252 bp, 18 predicted proteins | sample Alteio_BWMinHeat_77_FD_153569 | JGI IMG/M metagenome (GOLD analysis project Ga0207105, IMG submission 153569) | Enriched cells from forest soil in Barre Woods Harvard Forest LTER site, Petersham, Massachusetts, United States -... | ecosystem: Environmental > Terrestrial > Soil > Temperate forest >... | reverse complement strand
TCCCCACCCGGATCGCCACAGGGCGCAGTCGGACATCGCCGCCTGGACGGCGTCGCCGGGGCGCATCCTCTCGGTAGCGACGCGCTTCCCGCTGTACCAGACCGCCGCGGCACATAAGGCGGTCGAAGCCGGAGGCAAGGTGGGGACCGTCGTGGTTGAACCGCGGCTCTAAATGAGGAGGGGTCAATGCTGACCATTGCACCCACTGGCGCTGTACTCGGGGCGACCGCGCGCGGCATCGATCTGGCGCAGCCCTTAAGCGAGCGCGATCTAGCGCAAATTCTGCTCGCGCTCGGCAGACACGGAGTGCTGCGGTTTCCCGACCAGCGCCTGGGCCTCGGTGAGTTGAAGCGCTTTTCCGAGCAGTTTGGTGAAATTCAGGGTCCCGCCACGCGCGGGCGCGATCCGACGCAGGAATATCCCGAGGTCGATATCCTCTCGAACCTCAAAGAGGACGGCAAATACATCGGCAGTCCGGACGCGGGCCAGGATTGGCACACCGACATGACCTATCGCGAGGTACAGGGCTTCGTGAACGTGTTGTACGGAATTCGCATCCCGTACCGCGACGGCAAGCCGCTCGGCGGCACCGAATTCTCCAACATGCATGCTGCCTATGAGGCGGTGCCCGCCGAGATCAAGACGCGGCTCGATGGCATGACCGCGACCCACAACATTGAGAAATTCTGGGAACATATGAGGCGGGTCCACAATAGCCCGCGGCCGCCGATGACGGACGAGCAGCGTCGCCGTCGCCCGCCGGTTACCCACCCCGTGTTTCTCATCCACCCGATCACCGGGCGGAAGGTGCTTTACTGCAACCCCGGCTTTGCTGAGCGGATCAATGAGTTGCCGGAGCGCGAGAGCGACGAGATGCTCGAATACCTGTTCGCGCATCAGCTTCAGCCGCAATTCCGCTACACCAATGTTTGGGCCGAAAACGGCCTGCTGATCTGGGACCATCTTGGCACGCTGCACCGCGCGATCGCTGATTATGGGCCGGATGAGATCCGTTTGATCCGGCGCTGCCAGGTAATGGCGACCAAGGTGTTTGACCCTGAGTTCCTGCGCTCTACGCGCGAGCTTGCCGCTACGCAGGCGGCCTAGGTCAGGAGGCAAATCAGTGGAAGCGGGATATCTGGGCGTCGGTAATATGGGCCAGCCGATGGCGCACAAGCTGCTCGATGGCGGCCACGGTCTGACCATTTACGACATCAACGAGACAGCGATGCAGCCGCTTCTCGAGCGCCAGGCGCGTCGGGCTGCTTCGCCGACAGACCTCGCCGATCGCTGCGAGATCGTGTTCGTGTCCCTGCCGACGCTCGCCGCTTTCCGCGGGGCGGTGCTCGGGGCGGACGGATTGATCGAGGGCAAAGCGATGAAGGTGCTGGTGAATACCTGCACCGTGGGGGTCCCGTTCTTGCGCGAGATCGAGGGGGCGCTGGCGCCAAACGGGGTGACGATCGTTGATTGCCCCATCTCCGGCGGGCCTGCCGGCGCGCGGGCAGGAACGCTCTCGGTGATGGTGTCCGGCGATCCCGCGACGGTCGAAAAGGTCCGCCCGCTGATTTCACGGTGGGGCAAAACATTGACGATCGCCGGAGACCGGCCCGGCGCCACACAGGTGCTGAAGCTAACCAACAACATCCTCTTCGCGGTTTCGCTCGCCGGGACATCCGAGGCTTTCGTGATGGGCGCGAAGGGCGGGCTCGATCCCGAAGTGATGGTGAGCGCGATCAACGCCGGCAGCGGACAGAACGGGGCTACGCAGACGGTGATCCCGAATTCGGTGCTGGATCGATCCTTCGGGTACGGCGCGGCGCTGCATATCCTGATGAAGGATATCGACCTCGCAATCGCACAAGGGGAGGAGCTGGGCGTGCCGATGTGGGTCTGTCAGGCCGCGCGCTTGGTCTACAAGCACGCGATATTCAAAGGCGCGGCAGACGACGACATCAGCACGCTTGTACGTCATGTGGAGCGCGATGCCGGCTTCGAGATGCCGAAGACGCGGTGAGGATCGTTCTCGCGTTTATCGGTCGAGAAAGCCTCGCGCCAACCTAACCAATGTTGCCGGTGCCTGCAGATGCGGGAAATGCCCGGCATCCTCCATCACTTCGAACCGCGCTCCAGGCACCAGCGCCGCCACTTGGCGGCCGACCGCAGGTGCCCACAGGAAATCATCTGTCCCGGAGGCAACGAGGACCGGCGCACGGATCGCACTCCAATCTGCCGCCGTCATCTCCAGCCGCCCCAGCGCCAACGACAACTCGGCATAAGCCGCCGGATCGTTACCGAGATAAATCCCGAGATAGGACGCCCGCTCCGCCGGATGCGCTGCAGGAAAGGAGTTCGCCAGGCTCGCGTCGGCGACGCCCCGCATACCCACGGTTCTCACTTTTCCGGCCCGTTCTGCTAGATAGTTTCGCGTCGGCCCCGCCATTTCCGGCGCGACGGCGCACATCATCAGTCGTCGAACCCGCTCGGGATGACGGATCGCCAGCAATGCACCGGCCAGCGATCCCAACGCCGCGCCGATCACGTCAACCGGACCGTCCAGTTTCAGGGCGCCCAATAGCTCGTCCAGATCGTCCGCACCATCGGCGAGAGTGAAAGGACCGGGCGGCTTCTCCGACCGCCCTGCGCAGCGCATATCCACCGCGATCACACGACGGTCCGCCGCCAGGAGCGGGATGACCTCGCGCCAGCTCTCGCCGCTGCCGCCAAGTTCGTGCAGCAGCAACACCGGCACCCCGCCGCTGCCAGCCTCTTCAAAGAACAAGTTGATGCGACCGGTATCGATGTAAGGCATGGCTCGAACCTATTGGGCGATATAGCCGCCGTCGATCACCAGCTCGGTTCCCGTAACGAACGACGCCTCGTCGGAGGCGAGGAATAGCACGCCATAAGCGACCTCGATCGGTTCGCCGAGCCGGCGCAACGGCGTCAGCGCGATCTTGTCCGCGCGTTCATTGGCATTGGTCGCGTTGAGCATTGGCGGCATGTAACCGGGATGCACCGAGTTGACCCGAATACCCAGGGGGCCATAGCGCACCGCCGCCGATTTCGTATAGATCCGCACCGCGCCCTTCGACGCACTATAGCCGGGGTGGCCGCTCGGTCCGCCGACAAAGCCCATGATCGAGCTGATGTTGACGATCGAACCGCCGCCGGTCTTCGCCATCTGCTCGGCGGCGAGCTTGGTGCCGAGGAAGACGCTGGTCTGGTTGACCGCGATGATCCGTTGCCAGCCTTCTAGCCCATCAGGATCACCAACCGAGCTGCCGGAAATCCCGGCATTGTTCACCAGGATGTCGAACCGGCCATAGCGCGATACCGTCTTCTCGATTAGCGCGACCCATGCCGGCTCGCTGGTGACGTCGATTGTGGCCGCCGTGGCCTCGCCGCCACCGGCGCGAATGTCGGCGGCGACGGCCTCAGCCTGCGCGCCTAACACATCGGCAACGACGACCTTGGCGCCCTCATGGGCGAAGAGGCGCGCCTCTGCCTCGCCCATGCCATGCGCGGCGCCGGTGACGATCGCGACTTTGTCCTTGAGGCGCATGGTCTCCTCCTGGGTTAGCGGCCTGCGGGTATTTGCGCTCTATACTGGCGGCAAACGGAAGCAGCCACGAGAAGGAATGTTTCGATGATCGTCGGAAGCGGCAAGTTCAAATACCGTGTCAGTGCCGACTGGGCGAAACTCCCCGAGGGTTGGTCGTTCAAGGAGGTCGGTGGGGTCGGGGTCGACAGTCGCGACAGCGTCTACGTCTTCAATCGCGGCGAGCACCCGATGATGATCTTCGACCGCGAGGGCAATTTCCTGCGGTCGTGGGGCGAGGGCCAATATCCGCGGGCCCACGGCGTCCATATGGCGCCCGACGACACGTTGTTCCTCACCGATGATGGCGGGCATTTCGTGCGCAAGGTCACGCTCGATGGCAAGGTGCTGCTGGAGCTCGGCGTGCCGGGTAAGCCCGCGCCCTATATGAGCGGAGAGCCGTTCCACCGCTGCACCCACACGGCACTGTCGCCCCAGGGCGATATCTACGTCTCGGACGGCTACGGCAACTCGCGCGTCCACAAATATTCGCCCGATGGCAAGCTGCTGATGTCGTGGGGCCAACCCGGCACCGGCGAGGGCGAGTTCAACATCGTCCACAACATCTGTTGCGACGCCGATGGCTGGGTCTATGTCGCCGACCGCGAGAACCATCGCGTCCAGGTGTTCGACGGCAATGGCAAGTTCGAGGCGCAGTGGCAGAACTTGCATCGCCCCTGCGGGCTCTGCATGCCCTACGGACATCAGCCGATCTTCTATGTCGGTGAAGTTGGGCCGGCCGCCGCGGTCAGCCGCGACATCCCAAATCTCGGGCCGCGCGTCAGCATCGTCGACCACCAGGGCAAGTTGATCGGCCGCTTCCTCGCCCCGCACGGACTCGCGGTCGACTCGCGCGGCGACGTCTATGTCGGCGAAGTGTCGTGGACCGGCTGGCCACAAATCTTTCCCGACACGCCTCGCCCGACGCATATCCGCTGCTTGCAGAAATTCGAGAGGGTCGAATAGGCACCGGCGGCCACCTCGGCCGGCAGATGCGGACCAAGCGTCATAAGAGGGCCTGAGGGTGCGCTCTCGAGCACGATCGATGTCGGCGAAAGGTTGGGATTATGTCGTAATCGGCGCAGGCGCCGCCGGCTGCGTCGTCGCCGGCCGTTTGTCGCAAATGCTGCCGGAAGCCCGCATTGCCCTGATCGAGGCTGGCCGTGAACGTCTGGGCGTGACGACCAGGGTGCCGGGCATCGCGTTCATCGCCAGTACCTTTCCCCGGCAAAACTGGAACTACCAGACCGAGCCGGTGCCCGCCTTGAACGGGCGCCGGTTATCGTGGTTCCAGGGGCGCATTCTCGGCGGCTCCAGCAGCATCAACGGCATGCTGTACCTGCGCGGCCACTCGCTCGAATACGACCAGTGGGCACAGCGCGGCTGCCAGGGATGGTCGTTCGACCAAGTGCTGCCGTATTTCAAGAAAGCCGAGACCAACAGCCGCGGCGCCGGCGAGTGGCACGGCGACAACGGCCCGATGCGCGTAAAACAGTCGCGGCTCGATCTGCCGATCTGCGATGCGTTCCTTGCCGCCGCCAGCGAGGCGGGATACCCGGTCGTCGACGACCTCAACGCCGATGTCGCCGAGGGCTTCGGCCGGATCGACACCAACATCGCCAATGGCCGCCGCGCCAGCACGGCGGTGGTCTTCGCGCGGGCCGGCCGGCAGCGCGGCAATCTCGATTTGCTGTCGGAGGCGATCGCGGCGCGCATTGTCATCGAGGGTGGCCGGGCAAAAGGCGTCGAAATCATCCGGCGGGGTGCCCGCGAGACGGTCTGGGCGGAGCGGGAGGTGATCCTGTGCGGCGGCACCGTCAACTCGCCGCAGCTTCTGATGCTGTCGGGCGTTGGGCCGGCGGATCATCTCGCCAGTCTCGGGTTACCGGTGGTTCTCGACGCGCCGGAGGTCGGGCGAAATCTGCAGAACCACCCGGCGGTGTCACTGCGTTACGCGTGCTCGCAGCCGGTGACCGCGTACAAATACCTGAACCCGGGAGCGGCGGTCGCGATGGGACTACGCTATGCGCTGACCCACGGCGGCTCGCTCGCCGAGAGCTATGTCGCGACCGGCGGGTACATGCGCAGTGACCCCTCGCTCGCCGTCTCGGATACGATCGTCGTGATGATCCCGGCGCTGGTGATGCGCAGCGGCGTTGGGTTTCGCTGGAAAGACCTGTTCCCGGAACGCCACGGTTTCACCGTGCTGGTGGGCTCCGGCCGGCCGCTCAGCCGCGGACATATCCTGTTACGCAATGCTGATCCGACAGCGCATCCGCTGATCTTCCCGAAATATTTCTCCGAGTCCGAGGATCTGCATGCACTCGCGCGGTCGGTACAGCGGATGCGCGACATGATGGGAGCGGCGGCGATAAGCGACCTGATCGAAGGAGAACTTGCTCCCGGACCGATCGCCAATGATCAGGCGTCGGTAGAGGCGGATATCCGCGCCCGAGCTGCGACATTTTTCCATCCAAGCGGCACCTGTCGCATGGGTGCCGAGCCGACCGCCGTTGTCGATCCGCAGCTGCGCGTCAACGGCATCGAGGGCCTGCGCGTCGTCGACGCCTCGATCATGCCCACGGCGCTCAATGCATGCACGCATGCGCCGACGATCATGATCGGCGAAAAAGGTGCCGCGCTGATCGCCGGGAATGCCTGAGGTGTTTGACATGGGAAGACCGGGGCGACCATTTCGACTTGTTTGTTCGCCACATACCACTCGAGTCTCGATCGCGATCTATATCGCGCTGATGGCGGTGGTCTGGATCAACTCGACAGCTCTGCTGACGGACCACACTGGAAGGGAGATTTCGGTCGTATATGCCGACGCGTGATTAGTCCGAGGCGCGGTACTGCTGCTTATATCTGTTCCAGCAAGTAACATTGCGCTGACCGCTTGGCATCAACGAGCGATCGACTCCAGGGAATACATCTAAGGACGCAGAGCAAGGCTCGGGGCAAATTCGGTCGACAGACAAGCGGGCCACTGATGACCGTTGTGTGTTCGATAGCGGCCGTTCCCGGGATATTTGAGACGAAATTCCGAAAAGCAGTTCAGCCAACCCTCGCGCGGGCGTAAAGCTTCGTGGCGTTGTCCCACAGCAGCTTGCGTTTGCGCGGCTCCGGCATATTCCAGCCTGTTACGATCCCGGCCGATTTCGGAAAGTGGCTTTCGCCGTGGGGATAGTCGGAGGCATACATTAGCACATCGTCGCCGAGCAACTCGGCGACGGCGTTAGTGAGCGCGCTGCCTTCGGGGATCTCGATGCTCTGGAAATAGCGGCCGCTGGTCACGTAGTCGCTCGGGCGCCGTTTGAGTTCGGGCAACGCCGCCTTAATCGTCTCGGCGTGCTCGTCGAGCCGCTTGACCCAGAACGGCAGCCAGCCATGCCCGGCCTCGAGAGTCCCGATGCGCAGGCTCGGGTAGCGGTCCATCACCCCGCTGCCGATCAGCGAGGCCATGTTGCGCATGCCGCACCACGGATGCGCCGCCGAGCGCTGCAGCCAGAGATTGTCCCAGGTATCCAGCCCGCCGGGCGCATAGGGCGGCATCACCGTGAAGGTGTGCAGCACCACTGCCAGGTCGAGTTCGGCCGCCGCGGCGTAGAAAGGTTCAAGGCTTGGATGGTCGAGAGGCACCCCAACCGGAGCGTAGACCATCACTCCCCAAGCCCAGCGCGACTTGCCCCAGTAACGCATTTCAGCGAGCGACCCGTTGATATCGCGGGCGCTCGCCAGGATGATCCCACCGAGTCGATGTGGAACTGCGCCGCAATAGTCGCTCATCCAGCGGTGATAAGCGCGGTACATCGCGGTTTCGAGAGCGATGTCGTCACCCGACGTAAACGTGCCGAACCAGCCCGAGGGCAGGGTTAGATTGACGTCGACCCCTTCGTAATCCATGTCGGCGATGCGAGCGGCCGGGTCGGCATCGACCTTGGGTGACGGATTGCGTTCGCGCGCGACGCCGGTAAATCCGGCCATGTAGCCAGCCGGCGCTTCGTCAGGCTTCGCGTCACCGAGCCGACGGCGGTAATGGCGCTGCCCCTTGGTGTAGGTGACGTGGCCGAACCGGTCCTCCGAGCGATATTGGTCCCAGCGGGCGAGATGGTCTTTCTCGGTGGCGCTCAGATAGCCGGACAGCATCGCCGCATCGTGACCGACATGTGTGTCGGAGTCAAAAATCCGATATCCCTCGCGCGCCATCATCCCCTCCGGTATTTCGCCAGCGCTTCCGCGGACAAGTATCGCTCTTCGAGCATCCGCTGCTTGGCCTCGCCCTCGCCGTCATCCAGCGTTTCCGGAGACGGGTATGGCCGATCCTTGCGGCTTTCGACAAAAGCATCCCAGGCGGCAACACCCTCGGTCTGAAACGCATTCATGAAATCCCACAGCGCCGCCCAGGTCACGTGATGGGTAAAGCCCGGATACCAGGCGATCGTAACTCCCAAAGCCAGATGCTCGTCGAGCCCGAGATATCGTCTGAGCTTCCCCTTCATGAACGAGAACGGCCCAGCGAGGGCGGCGCGCGCCAGCCTGATCTCCTCGACCGAATGCGGCGACTCGAGCTGCACCCAATCGACCCCGGCGTCTTCGCGGTACGCCTTAAGCCGCAACAGGGCATCGTCGAGTCCACCATTGGCAGCGTCGCGAGCGTAGCATTGCGCCATAATCACAAAATTCGGATCGAGCTCGTTCTTCATGTCGACGGCGGCACGGTAGCGGGCGATAGCAAGGTCGAGCGGCACCACTTCGACCCCGGCGCTTTGGGTCTTGCGCTTGCCTTCGATCGGTTGGTCGTCGATGCGCACTCCGGCGATGCCGCGGCGGATGCACTCGCGCACCATGCGGCGCACCGCCATGATCCCGCCGTGGCCGGTATCGCCATCCATGATCACCGGGATCTTCACGCTATCGGCGATCCAGCCGGCAATCTCAACGCATTCGGAGAGCGTCGCGGTGCCGACATCGGCGAGCCCGGTGTACGCGCCGACGACCCCGCCCGTGCCGACAAACAGCGCCTCGCATCCAGCGCGCTCCATGATCCGCGCATGCGCGGCGGTCGGCGGATGGAGCACCGCCAGCACCTTATCCCGCCGATGGATCAGCTCCTGTAAGTGGGCAGTGGGCGCTCGATCCATGACCGAAGTCTCCTACGGCTCGGTGAAATCATGGGCTCACTAGGGCAGCCTCGTCGAGTGTCAACCTGACAGCAGGTAAGCAGGATCGATGTAACAGGGAGCCCGATATCCGCAGCTGCGATGCTGCTCAAAAAGGATGCCGTCGAGGTTTCGGGGCAGTGCGAATGGTACCCGCCGCACGCGTTCAATTCTGCCGCCCCCAGCGGATCACCGCGCAAGGTCGCCTAAGGGGTTGGACCAGCTAGACCGACCTGCCGGTCGAGCTGATACGGGCGGGTCGGCTCGAATTGATGATGATCAGGCCGGAAGCCGACGCGTAATCAACGAGCGTGGCATAAACTAGTGATTGTCGGCAGGGCCTAGAACCCTGCGCACCAGAGACTCGGATATTCGCAAGGTACGGGCGATGGCCGGAGGCTTGAGCCCAGCTCTGAACGATGCCCGAATGAGGTTCACCTTTCCTGCGGGAATGTCGTCTGGCTCTCTGATTTTGTTTCTACGTTTCGCGGCAGGTCGGGTTGGCGCCGCTACCGCAGTGGGTTTGTTCTGGGTCGTAGCGCGAGCGCGGCGGTTTATCTCCACACCGACGGCTTCGCTCAGCCTCTGCAGTTGAGCATCGTCGAGGGATTTGAGCGACCCGGAGAGGTCGGTCGGAAGCGTGACCCGCGAAGGCGTATGGGGTGGCGCCACGTAGGAAGCCTCCTCATCCATTTTTACCGACGCGTGACCACGCCAGAGCCGTACCTGGGGTAATGTCTTCTAGGCTCGATTATAGGCGCGACCGCCCCAGTAATGTCGCGCGACAACAAGGTGAGCGAGGTTCAGCGAACGAGCGATCATGCACAGCTTTTCTGACCAGGCACACACCCAGACGGCGCGGTTACGTGAGGCGATCCGCTACCTGCCGTTCAACCGGGAACTCGCAGCGGGAACCCTCGCGCCGGAGCGGTTCCGCCGCTACATCGTCCAGGATGCGCTTTATCTCGTCCAATTCTCGCGGGCCTTGGCGATTGCCGCCGCGAAGGCTCCGGATGCCGCGACGGTCGAGGTCTTTGCCCGCTCGGCGCAAGCGGCGGTGGCTGTGGAACGGGTGCTGCACGAGCGATACCTCGCCGAATTTGGCATCGACCCAGGGGCGCTCGCCGAAACGGAGCCGGCGCCCGATTGCCTCGCTTACACCAGCTTCCTGCTTGCAACTGCCCACCAGGAACCCTGGGAGGTACTGGTCGCGGCGCTGCTACCTTGTTTCAGGGTCTACTGGGAGGTGGGCTGCCAAATTGCAAAGGAGGCGGGGCTCGACAACCCTTATCGTGCCTGGATCGATACATACGCGGATCCGCAGTTCGGCGAAGCCGTCGAGGTGGTGACGGCGATCGCAAACAAGGCGGCCGAGGGAGTAACGGCAGCGCTACAAACGCGGATGCTCGCGGCCTTTGTCCGAGCGACGCAATACGAGTGGCTGTTTTGGGACGGCGCCTATCAAGGACGGGGCTGGCCGACTGGTACGGGGAATTCTCGATGAGTGTGCAGACGATAGGGCAGGCTGTTCGGCGCGAAGAAGATCCACGACTGCTGAAGGGCAGGGGGCGTTACGTTGACGACGTGCGACTACCGAGCGAGGCGCGCGGCCACGTGCTGCGCTCGCCGCATGCGCACGCCCGGATCGTCTCGATCGATGCTGCGGCGGCGCGTGCCGCGCCCGGCGTGCTGGCGGTGCTGACCGGCGACGACCTGGCGAAACGCGGGCTCGGCACGCTGCGGCCGTTGGTACCGCGGAAGCGTCGCAACGGGTCGCGGGCCTTTGTCTGCCCGCAACCAATCCTCGCCCAGGGTGAGGTACGTTTTGTCGGGGACCCTGTCGCCTTTGTGGTTGCCGAGACGCTGAACCAGGCGAAGGACGCCGCCGAGCTGATCGCAGTCCAATACGAGGAGCTGCCGGCGGTGATCGGCGCCGAGGCGGCGCTTGCACCCGGTGCACCACCGGTGTGGGCCGACAATCCGGGTAATGAGGCCTTCACCCACGAGGCGGGTAGCAAGGCGGCGGTCGAGGCCGCCTTCGCCCGTGCCGCGCATATCGTACGCCACCGCACCGTGCTCAACCGCATCACCGCCAACAGCATGGAGCCGCGCGGCTGCCTGGCGCAGTACGACCCCGATGACGAGCGCTACACGATCCGCTGCACGATCCAATCGACCTTCAACACCCGCACTGCGCTTGCCGACCAGATCTTCCAGGTGCCGCACAGCCGTATCCGGGTGATCTGCGACAATATGGGCGGCGGGTTTGGGATGAAGGGCGGCTGCTACCCGGAATACGCGCTGTCGCTGTGGGCGGCGGAGCTGACCGGGCGGCCGGTGCGTTGGATCAGCGAGCGCTCGGAAGGACTGCTGAGCGACGAGCAGAGCCGCGGCAGCATCATCGACAGCGAGCTGGCGCTCGACGCTGACCTCAAATTCCTCGGGCTGCGGGCGAAATGGGTGGCGTCCATCGGCGCCTATTACTCGACCGACCGGCCGACGATCCCGCTCACCGTGGCGCTCGGCTGCCTGGTCAACACGTACGTGATCCCGGCGGTGCATGTCGAAGTGACCGCGGTGCTGACCAACACGATGGCGATCGCGCCCTATCGTGGCGGTGGGCGGCCCGAGCCGATCTACGTCACGGAGGCGACGATAGAGACCGCGGCGCGGCAGCTCGGTGTCACCCCGGCGGAACTGCGCCGCCGCAACACGATCCCGGCGAGCGCGATGCCCTACAAGACATCGATGCAGCAGGAATACGACAGCGGCGATTTCGAGAAGAACCTCGCCGACTGCCTGGCGCTAGGCGGGTTCGCCGAGGTCGACAAGCGCGCCGCAGAAGCGAAAGCGCGCGGCAAGCTGTTCGGGGCTGGGGTCGCCACCGCGGTCGCCGCGACCGGCGGCCGCGACTATGAGCACGCCGAAATCCGCTTTGACGCGGGCGGCGGGGTGGTGCTGCTGACCGGTAGCATGGATCACGGCCAGGGCCACGGCACGACGTTCAAGCAAGTGCTGTCGGAGAAGCTCGGGATCGACGCCGACCTAATCCGCTATCGCTACGGCGACAGTGATCTGGTGACGATGGGGATCGGCACGTTCGGCTCGCGATCGGCTCAGCTTGCCGGCTCGGCGATCGTCCAGGCTGCCGACAAGCTGATCGACAAGGGATGCAAGCTCGCCGCGTACATGATGGAGGCGGCCTCCGCCGACGTGACGTTCGAGGCTGGGCGCTTTGTCATCGCGGGCACCGACCGGTCGGTCGATATCGCCGAGGTCGCGAAGCGCTCGTTCCATTCGGCCCTGCTGCCCAACGACATCGAGACCGGGTTTACCGACCGGGCGAATTTCGGCCCGCCGAACAGCGCGACCTTCCCCAGCGGCGCGCATCTTTGCGAGGTCGAGATCGACGCCGAGACCGGCGAGGTCGAGTTGACGCGCTACACCGCGGTCGACGATTGCGGGCGCATCCTCAACCCGCTGCTCTGCGAGGGGCAGATCCATGGCGGCATCGTCCAGGGAATCGGCCAGGTGCTGATGGAGAACATCGTCTATGACCCGGAGAGCGGCCAATTGCTGAGCGGCTCATTCCAAGACTACTGCATGCCGCGGGCCGACGATTTCTGCCATTTCGAGTTGGGCAAGAACGAGAGTCCCAGCCCTAACAACCCGCTTGGCGTGAAGGGGGTCGGCGAGGCCGGAACGCTGGGCGCTATCCCCGCGGTGATGAGCGCGGTCAACGACGCGCTGGGGCGAATTGGCGCCTCGCCGATCGAGATGCCGGCGACTGCAGAGAAGGTATGGCGCGCGGTTCGAATGGCTGACCAAGTTTAGCTTTGGTCGAGGGGCGCGCCGCGAAATTGCTCGGACTGTCGCGAGATGTCATCGCCCGGCTGACTGGACGCTTGTCGCCGGCGGTCGCCCTGGCACAGATGGAAATCACGCAGGCCCGATATGAAGCCAGTCCGAAAGGTCGCGCCCATCAGATCGTCCGTCTGGCCGAACTGTTGCGGCTTTCGCGGGCGTCATTGGGGCGCTAGCAAAAGCTCGACGACACGCGCATTTCTCTCGCGTGCAGATTGACCCGAGCACGACGGTTATCGAAGTCTTCCGCTCAGGGGGCGGCAGAACGAGAGATAGGAACAGACGCTGATCGTCCGCCTTGGGTCGGGTGCCGCTGATGATCCCGGAGGTGCCCCCTAAACGCTAACCTAGCCCCCCTTGCGAGAGAGACGTTGGCGAATCAACCGGTTGTACGTCTCGTCACCTAAGGCCTCCTTGAAGGTGCGAAGCGGCGACTCCTCGACAAGGCTCTTCAGCGACTCTGCGAAGGCAGCTTCTCCTGCGTCGGGGAGTTCATCAAAGCTTCGGTGAGCGCCGGTTCGTAACGCCTCGAAGCGGTCGAGTTGAGCCCTACCGTAGCTTTCCACCCACTCGAAGAATTCGCGAACGCCAGCCAGCATCAGCGTGGGCAATTCCCATCGATCTGTGGTTGCACCCGCAAACCCGTCATAAACCGGAACTTCAATTGGCCCGGGAACGTCGTAGGCTGTGGGACCCGCAATGGCCGCCGCCATCAGGACTACGCGTATGTCGGCAAGGACATCGTGCAGATCTCCGAGAAGGCCCGTGGCCTCAAAGAACATCGTGTTGTGAATCACCTTGGGATCAAATTGATCCAGGTAGGCGCCGGCAACAGCTCGCATCTCGGCGACGAGCCTATCCCTGGCTTCGGATTTGTGAAGATACCACTGCCGGCCAAATTTGTGTTGGAGGTCATCCCACGTGAGAAGATGGATGCTGGTGCTGTTTGCGGCTTCGTAGGCCCCGCTTTGGAATCCTACTTTGCTGATGATAAATCCTGTGTTCGCTCCAGCCCCGCTCATCACTGTGTGGAACGCGTGGACCGCTTCCTGCGGAACCGCCGACTCCCAGAATTTGCACTCGGCCAACATGATCTGGTTCACACTGGCCCGAGGGTCGTGAATATAGACGTCCACCTCTTTCTTGCCGCGACCAGCCAAGTCGACTGTGAAAGGTGTAGTCGCGTCGTAGCCCATTTCCCCGAAGAGCATTGCGACTTTGTCCTGTAGGTCACGCCAGTTCTTGATTTGGCTGGTCGGGATTAGCAAGGCGCACCCAGACGACCGAATGTTGCAAAGTTCCACTTTCGGCGCTTGCGAGAGTGGTTTCAAGGTTCACCGGGTCTTAGGCTCGCGCCGCCATCGATTTCCCCGCAGCCATCATCCGCATTCTGGCGATGAGCCAACATCCGATCCCGGCGCGCGAAGCGGACGATCCCCGTCCTACGTGATGAATGCCTGGGCGGGTCGAAATCTGGACCAAACGTCCTCAGAGCGGCGAGTTTGGGCGCCTATCTTTTCTGGCGAAGCGCGGCGATGTCCCGAAGTAACCGCACGATCCGATCGGCGTCTGTTGGACTCTGATCCCAAATTGCAACGACCCCTCGTTCAAGACGGCGGCGATGAGCCTCAAGAGAGCTAGCGCCGCGCTCGGAGTCGTCATCAATCGGTATATTTAAAAATTTGCAAATTTGCAAAACATTGTGGCTAAGTGTCTTAAATTGGCCGCGGCAAATACGACTGACTTGTCCGACATCAACCCTGGTTTGACGAGAGATTTCAGCACGTGAAGTAGCCAATGCATCTATCTGCAAACGAATCTGGTCGACAAGCTTCGCTCTTGATGTGGTGCTCATTTTCATGCATATTTGCATAGACTGAAAGTGGCGCGGTTCGCAAGGGGAAGCTTCAGTGAAGACAGCAAATGAAATCCGCTTTTACCGCGCGAACGAGAAGCCGTACGGCGCTTTCAGCAATCTCTATCGGCGCGAGATCATTATGGACGGCAAGCCCTTCGCCACATCTGAGCACGCCTATCAAGCAGGCAAGGCGCGAAAGCCCGAAGTACAGGCGTGGCTGATGATGGCACCTTCTCCGGCGCTTCTAGCGATGGCTGCCCATGGGTTGTACTACTGGGACGTAACGCCGGGTTGGTCTCAGAGTAAATTCGGAAGGATGCGACAGGTGCTCCGTGCAAAGTTCACTCAGCACTTCGATCTTTGCGAGCTCCTTCTATCAACGGGTGATGCTCGCTTAGTCGAGAGCCCTACGACTGACAGCCCGGTCAATCGCCTCTGGGGCGAAGTAAACGGTGTCGGCCAGAACCAGCTGGGGATGATGCTAATGGAGCTTCGCGCGCAACTGCGGAAGGAGGTGGTTAGCAGCCCGATCTTGTCCGCTGCCGAATAAGAGGATTGCGATTAGATCCCTAGCTCAAACTGCCAGGCTAGGTCACAGGGCATAGCACCGTCGAGCACACTTCGCACAATCTTTAGACCGCCCTGCTGACGAAAGAGGCCTCTGGCGCCAAGGTAGGCGCAATTAGCCGCTGCAAGACGCTGCCCAGCCTTTACACCCTCAAGAATTCTGTCGAACTCGGACGGGTTGGCATCAGGTTCTAAATTCGATAGCAACCAGTCAATCACACCGACGCTGACCATGTCACCCGAGCCGCAGGTGTCTCTTACCCAAGGCGCCGCCACGGCGTCACAATGCGCGACACGATCGCCCCACCGGACTTCGAGTCCCTCCGTCCCTTTGGTCATAATTTGTACGGTACCCGGGCGCAAGTCGATGCTGGTGAGCTCTTCTCCGAGCTGATCAGCCGAAAATTTTAAGAAGGAAATGAGGTCCAAGGCGCGCCTGAATAGTTCCCAGTCGTCGATGGCCGAAGGCTCAAAATAGATGAGTGCTCCTGCACCGGCTGCGGTTTCCATAGCCTCTACAATTGCTGGCGAGAGCCGATCGACATAAAAAACTGCGCAGGCGCTGATCGCCGACTCGGCTTCCGAGACATCCTTGCGTTCAATTGGACGGAAACGTGGAAATTGCTCCGCCGTCTCCGGGCACACGAAACTAAAGGTATGTTGACCGGACTCATGGTCGAACTGTTGAGCTAATACTGGCGAGGCTATTTCCGCCCGGCGGAAGATGTAGCGCGTATCAGCGCCGGCATTCACAAACTCATTGACTAGCCAATCACCCACCTCGTCCGTGCCCAGCGCTAGTACAGGGGCCACCGCACGCTTTAGCATCGCTAAAGAGACAAGCACGTTTCCGCAGGACCCCCCTAACGCCTGCGCGATGGGTTCTTTGCTCCAATAAACCTTGTCGAGCACCGCAAAGCCGGTACCCGCCACATCTACATTGCGTTCACTCATGCCGGCCTTCGCAAGGGTCGTTCTCATTTTGTACTTGTGATGGCCCGGGTCAAGGCTTCAATTTCCAAACGGTGTCCACCCTCCGATTGAAGGCGAAGCGCTTTCAGGATTGTGAGCAGGGCGTCCGGACCTGAGAGCAGAGAGCCATGGATGGACCAGCAAATGTCCGGTCCATCGCACACTTGGCCAACGCTGATCCCATGGGACAGCCCGAGCAACGCATGATCGTTCCCCCCGAGGGCGCCGCTATCTCCGATACAGAGAATAGTATTCAAGGATGAGCCCGTGCGCTCTGCCAGGGCATGAGCAGCTAAAGTCTTGCACGCGGCGGTAAGACAGATGTCTAGCGTATGGGCCGAGCGGGTGAGGCGTAACTCGCCAACCTTACCAAACTGCTCCTCAAAACGATAGCAGAAGTCGTCCACGTCTTCCAGATTCTCCTTGAAAATCGTCAGCTGCACGCCGCTGTCCTTAAAACGACTTTCCCCTTTGAGACCCCGAGTCTCGGAGAGCCAAGCGCGAGCGCAGTTAAGCCGAGGCTCGGCCGGGGGCCGCTCCTGGTCGATGTTGACCGACAACAGCTGACTGTACGCGCCGTTGTAGTAGCTCATCACCACGGCTTCTTGATGCTCAGGAAAAGCCTCCCGCAGCCGTTCGCCAGCTGATCCTCCGCGGCCCGTTGCGACCGATAGCCTCATACCTTCATCGAGAAGTCGCTTGATTTCGGCGACGATCGCATCACTAGGCGGCGATTCGCGACTCGTGAGGGTCACCACCGTCCCATCGTAGTCGAGGACGAGCCCGGCGAATCGAGCCGCACCGAGACTTCCAGAGATCGCATCGAAGGCCTCCGCAAGATCGCAATCGCGATATAGTGGATCGTCTCTGAGATCGACGGCGGCCTGCTTGTGCCGCACAGCCGGATTGAGACGGTTGGCTACAGCAACAAGCGAGGGCGCATCATAGAGGCTGGTAGCGAAGGGCGCAGCGCCGGGTCGACCCGGATCAATTCCCACAGCTCGCCCCACCGCCTCGACAATGCACATACCCTGGATCACGCCAACGGCGTTGCGAAATCGCCCACAATTACCAAAGTCGAATGCTTCAGTGCGGAGCCGGTTAGGCAAAACACTACGGATATCACCCCACACCGATCGTGTCTGGATACCTGTGAGAGCCAAGATCACGGTGCTTTCCGCTCGATGGTTCAGCCAGACGTGTCGGCCATGGGCGAAGTTGCGGAAGTCAGTACGCTGCACAGGGCAGAGAGCCGCTTCCCAGGCCGATGTCTCGATAAGCAAACCAACGGGGGCTAGCCTTGGGTCATGCAAAACGAAAAGAGTGCCCTGCGGGTCTACGCCGGCGAAGCGGTCGGTCATTGCCTGCCGTGCTGGTCCGGCGAGCGCAACGCTGACCGCATCTCGAAAGGACTGGGCAAGTTCGCCTCCGAGGGCTCCAGGAGCGCAAGAGTCCGCGGCCATTAGCATCATGGTGGTCGCGGAAACCAGGGAATGGGTGGCAAGGAACCCATCCTTTGGGTCCGCGGTCGGCGCGATGTGCGTTTGCGCGGACGTCAGCGAGCGCGCTGCTTCGGTTAATTCAGAGTGCGGGCTGCGAGTGACAACGTGCAGTGCCAAGCAGCCTCGTATGCGAGCGGCTTTGAGAGCGGCAAGAATATCAGGATTACTACCGCCGGCACTGAACAGCCATACCACTGTCTGGCTCAGGTCTCCGTCGCCCAACAGGAATTCGAGCGGCGTCTGGACAAGGGTCGGTTGGGCCTGGAGCGTACGCCGGCAGAGCGCTAGGTACTCTGCACCAATTAATGACCCGCCGGACCCGATAGCTATAGCAGGGTGGGCGTGGCCTAGACGGAAGGCTTCGGCGAGTGACGCGATCTCGCCCCTCAAGGCAAGTTCGACGGTTTCGCCCAGTCGGTTTAGCTTCTGCGATAGGACGTACATCAGCGGGTATCACACCTTACGGTTTTCGTACCGCGGGTCTACGCTCCTCAGACCAGGGACTATTCAGCTTTACGAACGTGGCTCATCCGGTCGCGCCGGGTGATAGCCCGCGTAGATAGGGCCGTGGAGCCAGATGTGCACAATCATATCGGGCGGCGAATCGCTCGCGCCATGCGGTGCGGGACCGTATTCGTAACGTAGATTTTCGACATGTTGTACGGGTAGACCGTGTTCAATGGCAGCCATCATGGCACCGAATGCCATCACTTTGCTGCCCAGAGGGGAAAGGAGCAGTTCTGGCGTGTAGATGTCCTCGACTGTTCGATCGTATCGCTTCTTGAGCATAGATACCTTGCGGTATGAGTCGAGCGGGTTCCTCTCGGAAACATATAGCAGGTCCCGAGCATCTACACCCTCATCCGTCAGAAACGACCCGAACTCACTGATTAGGTCATCTGCTCTTCGGGGATTGCGAGCTGGAAATGGGAGAACCGGGCAGACCTTGTAGATTTCGTCGCGGTGGTACGCTCGAATCTTGAGCAGCGCCGCCATCCGGCCGCTCGCTAGCTGCGGCAGCCAAATTCGGGCAATCGGATTTCCCCCGTAATCGCTGACTGCCCCCTGGAAACCCCTCACGTAAGTGGGGTTTGAGTAGGGTTCCCCCACAATCCTCTCGTCGAGCTCAGGATTTGACGTGATCATAATGTGGAAGTTGAGCCCCGCTTGGGCCTCGCAGTACTCAAGTAGGAAGCGGGCCATGGGAAAACCGATGCCGGTGGACAGGGCGCTGGCGTCCAACACCACGTCGGTAATGCCCTCCGGCCAGCGAAAGTTCGCGAGGGCCCTCGCAATTAGCGAACCACCTATAGGCGCTCCATCTTCGGGATCGAAAACGCGCACCCTCTCCACGACAGTATTTGCGACCAGCGCCTTGAGTGATGCTTCATTTTCATCGGCAGCCTGACGCAATGGTTCAGCGGGATCGGCTCGTTCCTCGCGTACCAGGTAAGCCATGAGCCGAGTACCGAGGGTGCTGTGCAGAGCCTCGGCAATGCGTCGAGAGCGGGGATCAAAACCCGCGCCCGCGAAAATGATGCACCGCCGATCGCTGGCGCTAAAGTAGTCGCTGATAAAGTTGGCGACCTTCTCGTCGAAATGCGTGATGCAGCTGTCCCAGTGCTCGCGCATCTTTCAAACCTGTTCGACGATGTCGCTGAGTTGCTCGACACGCCATTCAAGAAAGCCGCCTCGTTTAAGGGTAAGGCCGGTCCGCAGGCAAATGGGGCCAGGAAGTTCCAGCAGGCACCATTCCTTTCCCCCTTGTCCGTAGTTTCGCTGGGCAATGAGTCCGCTGTACGCGATGCCGTACTTAAGAACTTCAGCGAGTTCAGTACCACTATCTAAAAGCGCCTCCATGTCCCGCTCCAGAATGCCAATAGCGTTTGCGCCAGCCCCTAGCCGTGCATTAGGGCTAAGTGAGACCTTGAGACATTCTTCGGCAATGCGATCCAATATTGCTCTGACCTTGCGAGCAAAGGGGAAGGACCAGTTTTCGACAATTAACTCGGCCTTCTCCTGCAGAGCGCTCTGTTGCTCTAAAGGACTCAGCGCGGGATCCCGATTTCGGATGGCACGAGTTTCCATTCGGTCAACCAGCGCGCCGGCTAGTTGCAGGAATATTTCAGCGTTTTCGTTACTGGCATTACAAACATCTTCGAGCCCATAGTGAAAAGGGCGCTTAAATCGGTGATGGAGAAAAAGCCTGGCGCCCTCGGCAACATCGGCCTTTGCAATCAATGGCCGTCCGGGCGCGGGATCGTCTTCCGCACCGAACAGGGACGGTTGACCTATCCGGCTCATGTAACGGTGCATCAGCACCCTTGCCATCGCTAACTGTACATCCTCTTCCACATCAACCGACTTTGCACCCCTCACATAGCGACGGACTAGCTCCTCGATGCCGGCTCGACGTTCTCGGGTGATGCCGAGTTCACGCTGCTCTTTATCGAGTAGCTCTCGTAATTCCGCGAGCCGGGCGGGGATCAAAACTGGTGCCGCCTCGGGGAGTAGCGTCGAGAATTGCGTGTAATTTCTCTCATCGAGCGCTTTGACGAACGGCAGATAGCGGTTTGCCATGTCCGTGCCCATGCGGCGAAATCGCCGTCGGTCAAGGTCTCGATCATTTGCGCTCTGCATAAAAATATCGATGTAATCTCGCTCTGGCTTCAGTCCTGGCAAGGACTCATCGGAGCGCGATCGGAATACAGCTCGGGGCGATAAAACGTCCATACGCATCATCAGCCAACGAGCCACCCGCATTTCTCGTTTGGCAAGCGATCGGAACAGTTTGTCGAACTGATCCGGATGTAGGCTGTGTACGTCATCCAGAATTATTAATGGCTTGAGAGCAATTCGCTCGCCCTTCCAGTCAATCTCAATCCGATCGATGGTCTCAAAAGGCTGATAGGGCTCCTGGGCGGCCTCGGGGATACTTTCCGGACGTGGTGGAAGTAAACTGGCACCCACAGAATAGACTGCGCGCTCTACCGCCGCCGCGCGGGCGAAAATCGCCTCAGGCCGGTCTCCACCAATACGTTCAAGCTGAGCCCCGGCATCCTCTCGTGGAATGAAACGAATTTCCGTCAACTTGCGACGCCGATTAGCGGTCAAGTTGCGAATGAGGCCCAGGATCGTCCTCGCCTGGATAAGAGAAAGAACCAGCTTGGTTTTGACCTGGGGATCGTACGGCAGCTCCCAATAGTCGCGGTATTCCGCTTCCATTGGCAGGCGGACGGCTGCCACCACGGGCTTTTCATCGGCGATGAAACCGCTTTGCGCCAAGGCAGCCGCGAGCACCTTGTTGTTAGCGTTGCTCTGGTCGCGCAGAATCGCCTCGACCAGCCGGTATTCCACCAGGCTAGCCATCATTGTCTTACCGCTGCCTGGACTACCGATGACGCGCACCGGCAGATCGAACAACGCCGCTTTTTTTGGATGTCTTGCGATAAAAGTGTTAAAGGGCTCAGGTGTTACGATGGCCAGGAAGGCCGAGTCCTGGCGAATAAACTCTGTCGCGCGGTGCAGGAATGGGTTGCTCATGAGCCGTTATCCATGCCGGTCGCGGCGGAGAAAAAGTGGACGCATCGCGGGGAAGCCGTTGCCTCCCGCCGTCTCAGCCCACAGCAACGGTATGCTGTTGTTGGGGGTGTTGTGATCAAGCACGATCGGTAGCGCGCAGTCAGCGTATCCCAGCTGCATGCTTGTTTGCCCCGCCTGCTCACAATGGCGCCGAAGTCGCTCAAACAATGCGTGATCGTAGTAGCGCTCACACAGATCGAGGATATCCTCGTCGCCAGGGAGACTAAGTTCCAGGGACGAAGGTAATAAAAGGCCTTCTGTTACGAAGCACTCCCCAAAACTGCGCTCCTTCCATTGTTCCGTCGCTTGGGTCAGTCGCTCTCGTAAAACCCGCTGTGCCCTAAAACTAGAAATATAATGATGAACGTGAAGAGTATAATTTGGAATAATGGGGAAATCATCTTTTAGATATTTACGAGCAACGGTAACTATCTCATCGAATTTTTTTAATTTTCCTTTCCATGTATCATCAGCAAATCGAATGAACGTTGTTCCAGAAGCTGAGAAGTCATCAATCAGATAGACATTATCAAATTTTGCGCCCTGACCTTCTTCTTGGATAAGGTTTTTACCAAGATCATGCCATTTTTCTATGTCAACATTAAGCATGGGTAGAACTTGTTCCGTGGAAAGTCGGCCAGAGTTCGCCCTCCGCAATACGTCGATCCTGCTTCCGTCGCTCATTCCTACAAAAAGAGTCCTGCGCAAGCGGCTATCAAAAGCTCGTGCGCCATTCGAGGTCCGCCAAACCTCGTAGGGTTTAACACCGAGTTGTTCGGCGACGCCGAGCCGTAAGCGCGGCGTTACGACTTCAGGCAGGAACGTCTCGACTAGGCACTGCAGCTCCGGCGGTGAAACATAGACCAAGCGCGTCTTGATGAAGTTGTAGGCGATCGGACGATCGGCTTTATCGAACTGCTTGAGCCAGGTCGCGAAGCTTTCAAGGAAGTGCACACCGGCACGAAAATCAGAATAGCCGTCGTATTTGACACGCGACATCAGCCGCAACCAAGCATATTCACGCGTGGCCGTGCCATCGTCCTCCTCGGGCCAATCCATAACGGCGGCGATTAGGCGAAGCGCCATCTTCTCATTCAAGCGAGCGCCTCCTCCTGTGTGTTCCCGTGCACACGGTCTCGTCTAG
>Ga0207105_1089_pt1 | contig 22348 bp, 13 predicted proteins | sample Alteio_BWMinHeat_77_FD_153569 | JGI IMG/M metagenome (GOLD analysis project Ga0207105, IMG submission 153569) | Enriched cells from forest soil in Barre Woods Harvard Forest LTER site, Petersham, Massachusetts, United States -... | ecosystem: Environmental > Terrestrial > Soil > Temperate forest >... | reverse complement strand
AGGTATTATTTTTTTTGCGGCTATTTAGGATGCATTTATCAAAGTGGTGAGATCCGATCGTTACATCTTTTCCGAGTGCATCGTAATGAGAACAGGCGCTTTTGCTGTCATAATCAATATCGACTTGGAATTGCCCGGAAGCCGTTTTAAGATCGTTTAATTCTTTTAGCAAACCGCGCGAGAGGAAAAGCAATCCTGTTCTGCTGAAGCGTTGGAAATCGTGAAGAAGGGTCTTAAGGCTAAATTCAAATCGCAGGCGGAAAGTTTCGATTTCTTCCCAATTATTTACGATGAGCTGAAATGTTGTTGGATGAACGTCGCCAAAGTGAGTGAGATTGTGATTGAGAATAAATGCTACCTTTGAAGAATCTTCCATTCCTTCCGAAGTTGTCTTGCCGACGATGCGAACAACATCGCGCTTTTTGTCTCCAACCCACACATCGAAATCAGCATGATTGCGGGCATAATCATTAAAGAGCACATGATCGCCTACGATGTCGTATTCTTCGACTCTTCCTGGCTTGCCGACTAAAAGGGTGCCTTGAATATCAGTGACATCAAGGGTGTTTCCGCGATGATCATAGACAAAGTTCAGGCTCATTTGTTGCATAGCAATATCAGCATTTTGACAATTCATGGAACCTTCTGCAAGGCATCCTTGAATGTTTGCCTGCAAAGTATAGTCATTAGGCTGAAAATCAAAATGCAAAAAAGCCCCTTTTTGGCGATATGAGACGAGGCCTTCGATAGGAAATTTAAGAAAGAAAGAAGGCTTATTAAAGTGAGAGAGCAAGTCTTGAACTTGGGAAACTTTGCCGTTCATCCTATCGGATCGAATGTCGACTTCGAAAACTTCCTTAAGAGGACTGCTATAATCTATATCGATAGCGCCGGCAAAATATACTCCATTACAGAATGTTTCAATTTTTGGAATATGCACTTTCTGCCCTTCAAAGCTGATGTCTGCATTAATATCTGTGAATAGCAAGCCGCTGTTTTTTTCGAAATATGTTCCTGTTGTCAGGGGAATAAAGCCAAAGTGCGCTTTCTTATTTAAATCAAAATAATGAAATGCTTCTCTGCCAGGAGTAGCTTCAATTTCGCTAACTTCGATGGCAAGGTCGGAATTTTCTAGTATTAAGTCTTTGGCTGTATAATTCACCACAAGCTTTTGATGATCGAAAACACCTTTGACATCAGCATTGCCGCTAAGCTGCATTTGATTTTCCAAAAAGATAAAGGGAGATATGTATCTTTCTACCGGTAAGTTATCAGCATGCAGCCATCCACTCTTTATGAGCATTCCTGCTATACCGGCCTCATGCTTAAGCCAATTTTCTTGAATCTGAAGAGCAGGATAAGCTAACGCCGGCAAAGCGCTCTTCATTGCATCCAAAGCAAAATAATCTCCTTGGATTTCATTGCGGCTGATTGGTTTTATATTATCCTGATAGGATTTTTCGATATCGAAGCCGAAAGTGATCGCATCTTCAGTACTCCCATCAATATTAAATACCTTAAGTAAACCTTTTACCGATAATCCTGAAGGCACTCTTTTTGCTGCTGCTTCGATGATCATTTTATCTTGAGCAAAGGTTTTCTCCAATTTTTGCTTAATTAAAAGAGGAGCTAGCGAGGTAATACTCCTGGTATCCCCGGAAAAAAAGATTTTCATTGCCTCGTCAGTAGAGCTTCCATCAATGGCGATCTCGCCTTTAAGCCCTTCGAAATTGCCTGTGATGGCAGATTTTTCTATGGTTCCTCGATTAAGCGTTAAATGCCCAAAAATGTTCGAAAATTGCCAATCGTCATAGTAAAACCCGGGAATCTTTAGGGATCCGTTCCTCACCTCAATGTTTGCTTTCATCGTTTCGAGAGGATTTTGTGCTGAAGGACTGACAATGAGATCGCCGCAGGCATAGTCGCAGCTTGTGAATAAGCTCCATGGCTCTGCTGTTAACTCGAATTGATGCGCCGCAATTTTCTCTACTTTGAGATCTGTTAGGCTAAAATCGTCTAAATATGCAATTAATGAGGCATCGATTTTGCCCCCTAACATATGAACTTGTTCCGAAAAAGGAAAATATTTGGCTACAATAGATTGAATAAATTCAAATTCTTCTTTACCGAGATTTTGTATTTCAATTTCGGTGCTATTCCACGCCGCCTGCAACTGTCTCGCTGCAAAATGAATAAAATTTCTTTCATTAGCTTCAGAAGTTAATGCGATGCCAAGCTCCAACGCTCCGGAACCTTCTTGGGGCAGCAGAGCTTCGCCTGTGATAGATAATTCTTTTTTTTGATTCAGATGATTAAAAAAGCCTTTCAAATTCAATTTGAGATGATCACGGGCATCTAAAGACAACTCTCCTTTTAGATGATCAATCTTCCAAAAAGGGGTAAAACTCTGATAAAAAGTAAAAGAAGCGTTTTCATCTAGTTCGAATTTCCCTGCCGGCTTGCTTTTTTCTGCCGAATCAAGCCGTAGGTATGCATGCGGAATTTCCCCTGCAAAGCCCAAGGTTGGATGCATAAAGGCGAAGTGCTGCAAGGTCGCGTCTGCTGTAAAATTAAAAAGAGATCCAAGAAGAAGCTCGCCTGATATTTTCCCATTCAAAATTCCTTTGGAGACACTCCAAGGAATTTCTGCTGGCCATATAGCATGCGCTACTTGATTTACAGCGGCACAATCCAACTGGCGAAATTCAATATTGGCAGAGCCTTGGTCTAAGTTATTTTGAAAAAACTCCACTAAAACAGCATTATCATTTAATGAGTCTTGGAAGCCAGCCGATAAGTTAAGATGGGTTTGCTGGCCGCAATCGAGGGCTAAAGAGAAATGCAAAGAATGCCTTAGTCCTGCATGACCTTCTGAGTCGTAGACAATAGCATTTCCTTCCTTCAAAGAGATGTGCTGAATCATCTGAATAAAGCTATTTTGAGAAGGTGTTTTGTCTAAAAAGAATCCGCGCAAATTCGGCGATGCGGCTCCTATATGCAAATTCGGCTTAATGAATTCTAAAGTTAAGTCGATTTCTCTTTTGAAAAGATTGAATTGAATGGAGGCATGCATCTCCTTGGCCTCAAGTCGGATTCCGCCATCCTCGATACTTTTTACCGTAGCCATTGTTGGCGCTTGTATTATCCATATCCCATTTTCCTTGGAGATTTTTTCAGCAGAAAGCTCCAACTCAAATGTTTTATGAAGATAATTTCTTAAATACCACGAAGCCGCAGTCGTTTGAATTGTCGACCAGAAGAAAAAACAAGTGATCAGCAAAAAGAAAAAAGGGATAAGGAGTAAAGTTTTTCTGCTCATGAGACGTTGGCAAATCATTTTATTAAGGGCTATGAATATGCATTAATTGTGAAACAAAATGGTATTTGCTGCAATAAGTGTTCAAAGATTCTTGCCATTTTGCGGTTTTTTGAACCCTTTTAGGGCAAAGATATGACATTATACATAGAGTGATATTTTATTATTTTAATTGTTCAAGTTACGCATGTAATTCGCTGATTTTATGCTAAGTATCAAAGTAATATTTAAAATAAATTGTTGTTGAAATAATTTGTGATTAAATTACATTTTATAGTATAATTATAATTCAAAAATCCTAAATTAGGAGTTCTTATTCCAGCTGCAACCCTCTCTTTTCCCAATGTCGTAGGGCGGAATAATGCTTATCATCAGCCTCGATCAACCTCTTTTCAGGATGTTTTAGGGGGAGCAAAGGCTTTCTATAATCAACCCGATTATTTTGAGTCCACCAAACGAGATTTTTCTCAAAAAAAGGCTTTGCCTGTTAACTATACATGGAATACTGAACATAAAATTATTAGAGTTATAAAACAGATATTTTCAGTGATCATTTTCCCTATCGGCATCTATAAACTCCTGCATGCATTAGTTGGAAAAGTCGCTTTACTACCCGCCTCAAATCCAGCTCTTTTGGGATTTTCTAAAAATCATGCTAACGACAGCAGGTCAGGAATTTCATTAGAAGGCGACTGGAAGCATAAACGCATTACCGTTGAAGTCGATGGATATAAGATAGATGCTGTCATTGTCGGTACTGCATCTACGTTAAATAATGGAAGGTGGGTTTTAGCCTCGAATGGCAATGGCGAATTTTATGAAGACAGCCTCACAAATGATGGCGATTTCAAACAAATCCTTAGTAAAGTTAAGGGAAATGGCATCGTATTTAATTATCCAGGAGTTGGAGCAAGCTCAGGTTTACCTAATAGAGACGCTATGGCAAAGGCCTATCGTGCTATGCTTGCATTATTGGAAGACCAAAATAAAGGGATTGGAGCCAAGGAAATCATTGGATATGGTCACTCTATTGGCGGCGGCGTTCAAGGCGATGCCCTAAAGAAACACAAACTAAAAAAAGATGTTAAATATGTCTTTGTCAAAAGTAGAACCTTTTCCAACTTAAGCACAACGGCTTCAATTCTTACCATTAAACCCTTAGGATTTTTGGTGAAACTCTTAGGCTGGAATATGGATTGTGTCGAATCGTCGAAAAAGCTGCAAGCTCCGGAAATTATCATGCAAACAGCCAATGTTAAAAACTATGAAGAGCTTAATGATAGTGCCAAAATTATCGATGATGGTGTGATACCGGCCAAAGCATCCTTAGCGACAGCCCTGTTAAGAGATAACAAGTGTCCTAAGCAAAATAAAATATTTATCGGCATGCGAGAAGAACATAACAATCTATTAAATGACCCTTCCTATTTAGCACAAAAAATTGAAACGTTGTTAAGAGTGAATTAAAATGAACATAACCATCAGGCATGCTGAAGTTAGCGATGCACATGCCATTGCAGAAGCCGAGCGTGAAATAGCCAAAGAAGCAGGTTTTTTTTGTTCGCAGCCTGCTGAGTTAACCGATGAAAATGTGGTTAAGACCATTTCTGCATTTCGGGCGAATAATAATGGAGTTTATCTTGTTGCAGAGTATGAAAAGCAAATTGTCGGCCACGCGTTCTTAGAATCCCACAACATACAATCATTGAGGCATGTTGCTGATTTAAATATTGCCGTCCATCTTGGGTGGCAAAAGCAGGGCATTGGGACGAAGCTCTTGGAACGAATCATTGAATGGGCGACAAGTTCGGGTATAGAAAAAATCCAGTTGAATGTTAGAGCTTCGAATTTCATAGCTATTGCTCTCTACAAAAAATTTGGTTTCGAAGAAGAGGGCCGATTAAAGAAAAGAGTCAAAGTTAAAGATCGCTACATTGATGACATCATCATGGGATTGATGCTAATATAAAGATCTAAAACAATGTTTTGATGATCTGCGGCTCTTTCGTCATAAATCTCAAAATCTGTCTGATAGCTACGCTTACCACCCAAATCTTTTGGTGACATTTCCCAAATTTTTTTCCATGCATTCACAATGACATCAGGCATTGGTGCAGGCTTTGTGGTAAATTCATATCTACGAAGCTTCTTAAAAAAGCGGTACGGCAAAATATCTTTGCACAAGTATGTGGTTTGCCGTACGCGCACTCCAAAAAGGGGCTGAGCCCCTTAAACCCCACATGAAGGCTTAATTCCGTTTTGGTTTAGCTAGCGATTAACACATTTTGAAGATATTCTAATCAAAAACTACCTTTGTTGGGGTTTAAGGGGCTCCGCCCCTTTTTGGAGTGCGTGTACGGCAAACCACACACACTTATACAAGATAATCTTGCCGTACCGCTTTATCATAGATGAATTCAAGCAGAAATAGCCGACCAGACAACTTAAACCTAAAATACTTTTACAATTGCCTTCTAAGGATTAGCTGCGGGGTAGGAGGATGCAAAATTCGGTAAACTGGCCCTCTTCGGTATTTACGCGAATTTCACCCTTATGTTCATGGACGACGATGTTATAGGCAATGGATAGGCCCAAACCAGTTCCTTGCGCTTTTGTTGTAAAGAAAGGCATGAATATTTTATCAAGATGGGTTTTAGGAATACCTAAACCATTATCACGTATAATGATCTCGATGCTGTGTTCAAGTTGTTTAGTGGAGATGACAAGATGTGGTGTAAAATCAGGTTGAGATTCGCGTTTTTGATTCAAAGCTTGGCAAGCGTTGTCTAAAATATTGACAAAGACCCTTCCAATGTCTTGAGGGATGACTTCAACGCTTTTAATTGCATCATCATAGTGAGAGTCGACCTGGATCTTTGTTTCAGGACTTTTTTGACTGTATTTTTCAAGAATCAAGTTAACATATTCTTTAATGCATTGATTCAAATCAATGGCTTCACGAGGAATTTGGGTGACGGGAGAATGGTGCATCATATCGGTGACGATGCTGTCGGCTCTTTTGCCGTGTGCGACGATTTTTTCTAAATTTGACTTAAGGGAGTTCATTAAATTTTGCGTTTTTTCTGATGTACTTTGATCCCCAGGAAGACCAGAAGAGAGCTGGTTTAATAACTTCAATGAAAGCGTTGAAAAGTTATTGATAAAATTTAAAGGGTTTTTAATTTCATGAGCGACGCCTTCAGTCAGCGATCCCAATGCCGCTAACTTTTCTTGTTGAATGATTTGCGTTTGCACAAGCTTCAGGCGGTTGAGCGTTTCTTCAAGTTGTTCATTTTTTTCTTTTAGCTGCAGCGTTCGCAAGGATACTTTTTGCTCGAGATTGCGGTTATAATCTTCGAGTTTAACATTAGTGGATTGAAGATGTTCTTTTACGACTTCTAAGTTTGAATAGAGAACGGCATTATCGATAGAGATTGCTATCTGTGAAGATAATAGCCGCAAAACCTCTACGCAATCAACTGTAAAAGATTCGGTGAGCAGATGGTTTTCCAGGTATAAGATTCCTACAAGTTGACTTTGATGCAGTAAAGGAATGACTAATACCGATTTTGGCCTCTTTTCGATAAGGTAAGTGTCTCGGGTAAACATGCCCACATGAAGGGCATCATTAAGCACTAAGCTTTCTTTGGAACGAGCAACATATTGAACTACGGCAAAGGAATACAGATCCATCTGTTGCTGTTCGTTAAGAAGAGGACGGATGCGGATTTCTTGCTGATCGATTGCTTTGATCGCCTGGACGGTCCATTTTCCTTTATCTTCCATGATGAAAATGGCTTTGTCAGCACCGGCTATCTCAACGACAATTTTCATAAGCTTATCTAATAAATTTTCCAATTGCATCTCCGCCGATAATGCTGCGGCAGCTTGCATAATAGCCAAGTTATCAAAAGACTTATTTTTCAAAGATTCCAGGGCGTGGGATGGGTTTTTTGATATCAAGCTATCAGAAATTTGTTTTCGTAGTAGCCCTGGGTAAAGCAATTCCAGCTGTTTGACTTTGGCAGCTCCCCCCCATTTATAATAGCTATAATAAGCTTCGTTCATATAGTGCTGCGCGTTGCTCACTTTTCCATGTTCCAAGCATAATTTGGCGGCAAGTTCATTCCCCAAGGCTTCTTCGCGGATATAGCGGTATTCCTTAGCTAATTTGATTGCTTGATTGTATAAAATGAGAGCTTGGTCAATCTTGCCTTGCAGTCGAGCTAATTCTGCACCTATTATCGCGAAGCGGTGCGCATTGTTATCAGGGCAATTTTTTTTCCATAGTTTGAAAAGGCGCTGAATTTTTTTCATCTGCCACCAATACTTCAATCGTTTCATGAGAGGAGCATCCAAATAGACGGCAGAGATAACAAGGAATTGGTAAAAATATATTTCTCGCTCTGTTACAAGGGTTACAGCAGCTTCTCGTCCCGGAATGGATTCTTCGAATAATTTAAGAGCCTCTTCATAATGTCCAAACAGATACAGAGCTTGGGATTTGTATGCGCAATATGCCTGAAACGCAGCGGCCATTTCCTTTTGATTTCTAATTTGTTTGACGTATTCTGATTCATTGAATTCTTCGTCGCTTAAGCTCAGTCCATCAAAATCAGGCCTTTTTAAAGCCAACAGAAGTTGTCTTTTGAGAATGAATGCATTCAACGCCTGTTTATTTTTTGTAGAATAAACGACATCTTTGTATTTATTGAGTTTTTCATAGGCTTCTTGAACACTCCAACCGTAGGTTCCATCCAGGAATCCATAAAATCCGCCAATAAAAGCAATAAATAGCAGTTCTCCCGATTCGACCCCTTGGACATAACAGTTGTGCATGTATTCTTCATTCGTCTTAAGGTGATGCGTCCAGTGATTGATGATCATAGCCATCACATAATTGGCACGGCATTTGTAGCTAGGGCTAGGAAATTTCTCTGCCATATTGAGGGATAGCTTTCCAAACTCAAAAGCGGTTTGATAGTCTCGAAAAGCCACTTCAAGAACGCCGGCATAGGAGCAGTAGATGAAGAATGCCGAATCGCTATTGCCGTGATCCAGGGTTAGGCGCATTAACATGCAGGTCATGACGCAGAGAAGATTTTTATTAGAAATAAAAGCAGGCGGAGAGATACGGATCAAAAGCTTTAGTAAAAAAAGCTTCTCAGGATCCGTCAAGGTGGGCAAGTTAGCTAACTCACCGATGGTCTTATCGCGCAATTTCCATTTTACCCAGAAAATCTCAAAAAGGACCCGTACGGTATTAGGATGCTTTGTTAAATGGATTCCAAAAAGCTTCAAACACTCCAAGCCGTCTTCTATGGCTTGTTGTGTCTTAGAGATATTAGTGTAGTAGTTGATTTTTAAAATATAGAGATTTCCTTTATCTATATTTGTTTTAGCGTTGTCTAAAATGACCTTTGAAAGATGATCTATATGATCAAACTGCTTTGCAAGGTAGGAGCTTTCTGCCAATTCAAGATAGATAGTGTAGGTAAAATTGTAATCCTCCTGCCAACTATTTTTGTCTAAAAGCCTTTTGGCTGTGTTGACACAAGCATAGGCAGTGGCAAAGGCTGCAGAACTTTTTGCTTTTTTACAGGCCCGAAGATTGAGCTTGGCAAGCTCAAGTTTTTCTTCGCTTAAATCGATAAGGAGAATAGCTTGGTTTAGATGAGAAATGATTTCAAAAATATTTTCCTCTAATTGTTCTTCTCCGCTTTTCTCTAAAAGAAGTTTTCCGATTTTATAATGAATGCGATATTTCTCTTCATTGGAAAGAAAAGCGTATGCAGCTTGTTGGATGCGGTCATGGACAAATTCGAACATAATGTTCATGCTAAGCATAGCCTTTAAGTCAGCACCCGTCAATTCAGCCAGTTTGTATTCTTCGCCCACAGGTCTTATGAGTTCTTCTTGCACTGCTTGCAAAAGCTGCTGAAAGAGTGTTTTTACCGGGACCTGCAAGGCCAAAGAGAGCAGCTGCAAGGGAAAACGATTGCCGATGGCTGCAGCATAGCTTAAAACTTCATGATTGAATAAGGGTAGTTGACGAATCTTCTTCGTCAAAAGATCGATGACATTTTCCGAAAATTCCAATTTTTGAATTTCTTCTAAATTCCATTTCCAGCGCCCGCTGGGAAGATCGAACCATATTTTGTTTTGCTTATGGAGGTTTTGCAAAAGTTGGTTTAGAAAAAAAGGGTTTCCCCGCGTTTTTTGGTAAAGCAGTTCTGAAAGAAGGGATACTTCATCGCGCGTGCAATGGAGCACATCAGCAGTAAACTGCTGTACGATTTCCTTATGCAAGGGAGCCAAAGCAAGTGTGTGGATGATACCACCTGAATCTCTGATCTGCTCAAGGGCCATTGAAAGAGGATGCGCTGTAGAAACCCCTTGTTCGCGGAAAGCGCCAATGACCAGAAGATAACGCAATTCTGTTTCTGTCATGAGAGCTTTGATAAGATCGAGCGAAGCAGAATCTGCCCAATGCAAGTCATCAAGAAAAATCACAAGGGGATGCTCTTTGGTAGCCAAAGCTTGAATGAAGTTTTGAAAGACGGTTCCTAAGCGGATTTGGCTATCGCCCGGGTTCAGTTCAGGAACCGGGGATTGCTTTCCAATGATCCATTCGATCTCAGGAATGATCTCAATCATCACTTGAGCATTGCCTTTCAGTTGAGTCAGCAATTTTTTTCTTAGGTTAAATAGAATTCTTTCTTCTTCTTTTAAAAGTTGATGAACTAATTCTTTAAATGATTGGATTAGAGCGCTATAAGGAATATCTCTTTGCAATTGATCGAATTTGCCGGAGATAAAGAAGCCCCTTTTTTCTATGATAGGCTTTTGAACTTCCTGGACTAAAAAGGTCTTTCCAATACCTGCATACCCCGAAATAAACAATCCTTCGCTGTCTCCTTTACAAACACGGCGAAATGCACCCAAGAGTATGTTGATTTCAGCTTCGCGGCCATAGAGCTGTCGTGGGATTCTAAACGTTGCAAAGTCATCTTTTAATCCAAGAGCAAAATGCGAAATTGTTGATTTTTCTTGCAGCTGGGTAAGGCATTCCTGCAGATCGTTTGTTAAGCCGTAAGCGCGCTGATATCGATCTTCCGGTGCCTTTGCAAGGCATTTCATGACAATATTTGAGATTGCCAATGGGACCGCCGGATTGACTTGAGAAGGGGAGGGTGGGATTTTAGCTATATGGCAATGGATGAGTTCAAGATAATCTGAGTAGATAAAAGGAAAAGTACGAGTGAGCATTTGGAAGAAAACTAAACCGAGTGAATAAATATCTGTTCTGAAATCGACATCGCGATTCATCCTTCCCGATTGTTCAGGCGAAATGTACTCAAAATCGCCGGTAAAAACATTGGGGAGCAATATTTCCGGGTTTTCGCGTGAGCTTATTGTGGCAGCTCCCAAATCATATAATTTTACATCAAATTGAACCGGGTCGATTAAAATGCTTTGAGGGCTGATATTTTTGATGATGATGTTATGTTCATGAATGAGTTCAACTATCTCAGACAATGCAATAGCAATCTTAAGAAAATTGAGCCAATCAAGAGCATTGTCTTTTAAATAGTGAGCTAAAGTTGCTCCCTGAAAGCCCTCCAAGATAAGAATGAAGCCTTCAGGACTCTTTTCAAGATCAGAGGCTTTTAAGACACCGGAAATATGAAGGTTTTTGAGAATTTCATACTCACGTTCCAGAAAGCGAATATTTTGTGTTGAAGCAGCTTCGTCTTTAAGTAACTTAATGAGAACATGTTCCTGTGTTGAATGACGGATAGCCTGATAGAGAATCGTCTTTTTGTTCTCATTAATGGATTCTAGAAGGTCGTAATCCAACACTGCTTTTTGCATGTGATTCTTATTGTATCGAGTGATTATTTATTATTTTAATTTTATAACATTTTGAATTATCCTGCACTGATGATCTTTGAAAGAAATATAATAGTGATGGTTACCTAGACCAATTGTTGTTGCCTCGCGATGAAAATAAACTATTTTCATCGCGAGCCCTCGCTAAAAAAACGCTGACGATGGCATCTTTTAGGAGTTATTATCCTCAGTATCACTTATCGATTAACAGGATGATTTCTATGAGATGTGGAAATGCCAAGCGCTCTTCGTAAAAAGGCTCGGAAGCGATCAGGATCTGATGAATGGTTGATCGTATCTATACGCCTAAAATCAATCGTATGGCATCGTCAATAAGTTTCATCTCTTCAGATGATATTGCACCGATTTTATTTCCAAGTCTTTTAGTTCTATCTATAGATCTCATCTGTCTCGGAATGATTTTTCCTGGCTTTCCATCTAAAATAATTTTCACTTCAATTCTTGGGAAAACCCGTTCTACATTACTAGTGATTGGGGCGATAACAATCAATTCAGAACGATTCGCAATATCGCTAGAAATGACAAGGCAGGGACGTGTTTTATTGATTTCTTTACCATCAGTTGGATCTAAACGGACCCAGAAAACATCCCCTCTTTTTGGATAATCATCCTTCATTTAAGGTGTGCTCTCAAAATCGTCTAATCCTATGAAATCTTCGCCTTCAATTTCTGAAAAACTTTGCTTAACCTCTATATTCCCAGAATCTTTATCAGCCTCCAAAAACTCCATTAATAAAGCTTCCTCGTCTCTTTTGAGAGCATTCCACAAAGCTTGGGTTACAAATTTACTCATTCTACCCCGTCCAATCTTAGCATGTAAGGCAGCATCTAATTCCTCAGGAATTGTATATGTTACAGGTTTTTTCATGGTGGCCTTGTTTTTACTTAAATTATACATATATTAATATATATTTATCAATTCCTTTCGAGTTTTTCATTGAACTTCAGTTGGATAGGCTTTATAAGTAAAAATTTAATTTATCATTTGGTTTTTGCTTATGCCCCTCCGCCATATCCTGCCTTTCCTCTTGCTAGCTGTTTTATTTTCGTGCAGCTCTAAAGAGCAAAAAATAACCATGCCTCCGGCAGAAGTAACCGACTTCGTTGTTGAATCAAAAACAATTCCTGTCGTTTATGATTTTGTCGGTTTTGCTCAAAGCAGCCACCCAGTTGAAATCAGGGCGCGCGTTGAAGGCTATCTTGATAAAATTGCTTATCAAGAGGGGCACGTTGTTCTTCAAGGCGATCTATTATTCCAATTAGATCCCAAACAATATCAAGCCAAGGTTGAAGAAGCCAAAGGCGAAGTGCTCAGACAACAAGCTATCTTGGAGAATGCAAAATTAACGGTTAATCGTTTGCAGCCTCTCTATGAAAAAAAGGCAGCTAGCAAAAAAGATCTCGACAACGCTATCGCCAATCAAATGGCCTCTGAAGCTGCTCTTCAGACAGCTAAAGCCCAACTCTTGGAAGCTGAGATCAATTTGGGGTATACGACAATTGTGTCACCTATCACCGGGGCTTCTGATAAAGCCAAATTTCGGGAAGGGGCTTTAATAAACCCTGGACAAAATACTTTAATGACTACGATATCCGTACTCGACCCTATTTGGGTTTATTTCACCGTTTCTGACAACGATATCTTAAGAGTTAGGACGCATACCACAAACGAGACGATCCTATTACCCAAAGAAGACAACTACACAGTTGAAGCTTTAATGAGCGATGGGAGTGTTTTTCCTAATAAAGGCAAGGTTGATTATAGCTCTCCAACCTATGATCAGAGTACCGGAACATTGCAGGTCAGGGCTGTCTTTCCCAATCCAAAGGGAGATCTGCTTCCAGGACAATTTGTACGCGTTAAAGTTTATGGGGTTGAACGCCCTCATGCGATCTATGTACCTCGAAGGGCTCTTATGCAGAAAAAAGGTGGCATGTTTGTTTGGATGATCAACAAAGATGGCGAAGCCCAAGCACAAGATGTATCGACAGCGGAATGGTATGGCGATTATCAAATCATTACTAATGGTTTGAAACCAGGTGATCGAATTATTGTTGACGGCATCAATAAGGTGCGTCAAGGAATGCCTGTGAAAGTAGTAGGTCCTTGGACTCCTTCTCAAAAGAGTGATACAAAATCATCGTCCTCTTTAGGTTAAATTGAAATATGTTATCAAGTTTTTTTATCGAACGCCCAATCCTTTCTTGTGTGATCTCGATTTTCATCGTTTTAGCAGGATTGGCTTCGATGATTTTTATGCCTATCGAACAATTTCCCAACATTTTGCCTCCGCAAATTAACGTTCAAGCTTCCTATCCAGGCGCTAGCGCAGAAACAGTGGCAAACACCATTGGAGCTCCTTTAGAGCAGCAAATCAATGGCGTCGAAAACATGATCTATATGTATTCCAATAGCTCATCAACGGGAAATTACAATCTCTTAGTTTTTTTCGATATCGGGTCCAATATCGAAAATGCATTAATCGATGTGCAAAACCAAGCAAATATCGCGATTCCTCAATTGCCCGATCAAGTGCAGAAAAGCGGCGTGACCATATTAAAACAAACTCCTGCCATCTTGCTAGTCGTTGCTATGCAATCTCCTGACGGCCGCTATGATGAAATTTTTTTAAGCAACTACTCAACCGTCAACGTAGTGCAAGAGCTCCAGCGCACTGCCGGCGTCAGCCAAGTCAACATCATCAATGACCGAACCTATGCTATGCGGATCTGGCTCGATCCTGCCCTTTTGGTAAAATACGGTTTTACAACCAGCGATATCGCCGAAGCTATCACCGATCAGAATTCTGAATACTCAATCGGACGCTTAGGCGAGCCGCCTACAGGCGGTCCTGTTGAACTTACGCTTTCTATTACTAGCGTGGGCAGATTAACTACTCCAGAAGAGTTTAATAATATCATTTTAAAAGCCAATCCCGATGGATCGATTGTTTTTCTTAAAGATGTCGGCTACGCAGAGTTAGGCGCCCAGATTTATGATGTCGATAGCGATATTAACGGAGTTCCTACCGTATCGATTGCTATCTATCAGCAATTTGGAGCCAATGCCCTCGAAGTTGCTGAAAATATCAAAAAGAAGATGGAGCAAATCTCAAAAAGCTTTCCTCAAGGGATTCAATATTCCATACCCTATGATACCACAAAATTCGTACAAGCTTCTATTCACGAAGTTGTGAAGACGATCTTTGAATCTGCTTTTCTCGTAGCTTTAGTTGTATTTATCTTTCTTCAAAACATTCGCTTAACCTTGATCCCGCTGTTAGCAATGGTCGTCTCTATCGTAGGCGCTTTTGCGGGAATGCTGGCTTTGGGCCTTTCGATCAATACCTTGACACTCTTTGGCATGGTGCTAGCAATCGGCATTGTCGTTGACGATGCGATCGTCGTGATTGAAAACGTCGAGCGCAATATGCGTTTGTTGGGTCATTCCGCCAAGGAAGCTGCGCACCAAGCCATGAAAGAAGTTACCGGTCCAATTATCGCTATCGTCTTTGTGCTCTGTGCTGTATTTATTCCTGTGGCTTTTTTAGGCGGTATCGCCGGCCAGCTTTATAAACAATTTGCCTTAACGATTTCGATTTCGGTGATCCTTTCAGGACTAGTGGCTTTGACCATGAGTCCGGCACTTTCGGCCATTTTGATTAAGAAGCATGAATCTTCCAAATTCAGTGTCATGTTTGATACATTTTTTGGAAAATTGACGACTTTGTATCTTTACGGAGCTCGTTGGATTATCTATCGCCCTGTCATTGGCATCATGGCGTTTCTGTGTGTCTGCACTCTCGTTGGAGTGCTTTTCCATGTTGTCCCTACAAGCTTTATTCCCAATGAAGATCAAGGGTATTTAATTGGCGTTGTGAATATGCCTGAAGGCACTAGCTTAAACCGCACCTCAGAAGTCACCGCCGAAGCTGAAAAAATCACTTTAAAAAATCCCGCTGTCGATCAATACTTAGCGCTAACGGGCTTTAGCTTCTTAGACAGCTTGAACCGCATTAATCAAGGAACTGATTTTATCATTCTCAAAGATTGGTCTCAGAGGACTAAAGCCAGTGAACAGGCTGACGCTGTGGTTGAAGAGCTTTCGATGGAATTTTCTAAAATTCCACAAGGACCAGTCCTTTTGTTTAACCCGCCGGCTATCCAGGGACTAGGAACCGTTGGCGGTTTTGAATTTTGGATAGAGAACCGCGGATCAAACGACTATGCCTATTTAGAAGATGTTGTTCATAAATTTATCGCTAAAGCCAGTCAGCGCCCTGAATTGACATCCCTTGTCTCGACTATTGACGCCAATGCGCAGCAATTGTATGTGGATCTAGATCGCGCCAAAGCCCGCTCCTTAGGGGTGCCTGTCAACGAAATCTACAGTTCCTTGCAAAGTTATTTTGGCTCCTACTATGTCAACAATTTCAACAAATATGGCCGCGTCTACCGCGTGATGATCATGGCGCAGCCTAAATGGCGTGAAAAACCTGTCGATATCGAAGAAATTTACGTAAAATCCCATGAAGGCCAAATGGTTCCTTTGCTGTCTTTAGTCACTTTGCGAGACGCCTCAGGACCTAATCTCGTAAGCCGTTTCAATACTTTTCCCTCCGCCAAAATTACCGGAGGCTCATCTCCGGGATATAGCTCCGGCGAAGCTTTAAATGCCCTGGAAGAGGTCGCCAAAGAAATTCTGCCAAGCGATACAAGCTACGCTTGGGGCGGAGAGTCTTATCAGGAAAAAGCAACTGGAGGCACTTCCTCGAATATGATGCTGGCCGGCATGTTGATGGTTTTTTTGATTCTTGCCGCTCTTTATGAGAAATGGAGCTTGCCTTTTGCTATCATCTTAGCTGTTCCCTTTGGGATTTTCGGAGCCTTGGTAGCTGTTTGGCTAGCGAAAATGAATAATGACGTCTACTTTCAAATTGGATTAATCACCTTGATAGCGTTAGCTGCTAAAAATGCCATTTTAATCGTCGAGTTTGCCGTCGCTAAACATCGCGAAGGCATGTCTTTTATTGATGCAGCCCTTGAAGCTGGAAAACTGCGTTTTAGAGCGATTTTGATGACCTCATTGACATTTATCTTTGGCGTCATTCCTTTGGTTTTAAGTTCCGGCGCTGGTGCAAATAGCCGTCATTCTGTCGGGATGGGCGTCTTGGGAGGCATGATTGCAGCGACCTTTATGGCGATCTTCTTTGTGCCATTATTTTTCCGTTTAATCATGCAGTGGACTGAATCCAAAAAAACTGAACCCAAGCCTATCGAAAAGAAAGATGCTGGAGTCCAAGATGCATAGATCCTTGGCGCTCTTAGTGTTTTTTTTAACGCTGGCAAGCTGCCTAAGACCTTATTATGACTCTCCTCCTTGTGTTAACGTTCCCGAAACTTGGAGGATGGACTTTGATGAAGGCAGCACCCTTTGCAATCTGCGCTGGTGGGAGCAGTTTCACGATCCGGTTTTAAATCAGCTGATCATCACAGCCTTAAAAAACAATCAAGACCTGCAAGTTGCCGTCAATAGAGTTATTGAATTCTACGATCAATATCGCGTGGTAAGTTCTGCGCTGCTACCTCTTGTCACCGGCACTGCCAGCTTCAATCGCGTCGAAAACTCCCTGGTTGGACCCATTCCCCCCACAACCGGAGTTCCCAGGATCACCAATGACTATCAAGCTTTTTTAAATTTAAGCTGGGAGCTCGATTTTTGGGGGCGTGTGCGCAGCGCCTCCGATGCAGCCTACGCCCAAATGCTAAGTCAAATTGAAGCCAGGCGTGCTGTCGTCGTTAAGGTGGTATCTTCAGTAGCCAATGCTTACATCACCCTAAGAGCCCTGGATGGCCAGCTTGAAGTGTCAAAGAAGACTCTTGAATCAAGGATAGAATCGCTTAATCTTGCCCAAAGTCGTTTCGAGCTTGGTGAAACTTCTGAGTTAGAGGTTATCCAAGCCAAAGCTGAAGCCGAAATTGCTATTATTAGCATGATTCAATTTCAACGCGCCATCCCCATCCAAGAAAATCTCATTAGCATTTTGCTTGGAGAAAGCCCAAGGGCTATTGAACGAGGCATTGCGATTCAAGCTTTTCAATATCCTGCTAACATACCGGCAGGAATTCCTTCCGATCTGCTTTTGAGGAGGCCTGACATTCTCGAAGCCGAAGATAACCTCTTTGCTACCAATGCCCTCGTCTCAGAAGCAAGAGCGCTATTTTTTCCCCAGATTAACCTCACAAGTATGTATGGCAGTGAAAGTCAAAAACTTCACAACTTATTAATATCGCCTGCTGAGATGTGGCAATATGGCATTACGGCTGTGCAGACCCTCTTTGACGCCGGCAGCATCTATTATCAATTTGAAGAAGCCAAAGCCGTGCGGCAAGAGGCTTACTTTGCCTATTATCAAACCATTTTAAATGCTTTTCGCGAAGTTGAAGATGGCTTAGACAGCTATCAGAAAGACAGGGAATTAGTTGCAGAACACCAAAGACAGGTTAAGATTCTTTCAGATTATCTTTATCTTGCCCAATTGCGCTACAATGAAGGCGAAATCGATTACCTGAACGTTTTAGATGCTGAACGCTCGCTCTTTGATGCTCAGCTTGCCTTAGTTCAAGCACAGGCCGACAGCTTTACCTCCGTAGTCGGACTCTATAGCGCCTTAGGCGGCGGCTGGGTCTTAGATGCCGACAACCAAGCCCTCGATGAAGTTGCCATCAAAATCGCCGAAAATAGATAATAGATCAATTATTACCACAGAGATCACAGAGAACGCAGGGAGGGGAGAAAAAAGATGAAAAGGGGAAGAATGAAGGATGAGAATTTTCTTTCCATTCATCTTTCGTTTTTCTTCCTTCAGCCTTTCTTTCTCCCTGTATTCTCTGTGCCCTCTGTGGCGTAAAATTTGTTTTAATGTCCTATCCTGAGTGAATTGCAGATCCCCGTGACTTTTTCATTGTAAGAAGATAAACTCAATCAGTTTTACTAAAGGATAGAGCATGGAAATGGACATTATCGAATTAAAGCAGAAAATCGAAGTTCTCACAAAGGCGAATGCTGAATTAATGGCATGTAAGCAAGAATACAGCTCTGCTAAGCAAAGCTTAAATAGGATGAGCGTGCGTTTGCGTAAACTATGTAAACGAATAACTCCAACAAATGAAATCGTCATCGAAATGCAAAAAATCGCTGACGACATTCGAGAATTTGCAAAAAAAGCCACTTCACACACAGAGAAAGAAACCGAGATCGAAAGCTAACAACGGTTAAGAAGGATATTGGTGTGGACCTCTAGAAGGTCTTGATGCATGTCCATGCGAAGGCTTTTTTGGCTTGTGATGACGAGGATTAGACGTGTTTTGTTTTTGGGGATGGCTTCTTTGTGAATTACTCTTAAAACTTCTACCTTGACTGCCACGTCCATGTTGAATGGGTTCAGCGGCAATCGAAGGATCCACTTCATAGCCTGGTTCAACCACTTTGGGGATTTTTCGTTTTAATAGATTCTCGATGTCTGCAAGGAGTTTGCGCTCGTCAATACAAACAAGAGAACACGCACAGCCTTCATTGCCTGCACGACCGGTGCGTCCAATGCGATGCACATAATCCTCAGGGACATTTGGAAGTTCAAAATTAACGACATGGGGTAGCTGGTCAATATCGAGTCCTCGTGCTGCAATGTCTGTGGCTACAAGTACCCGTAACAAGCCTTTTTTAAAGTCGTGTAGAACTTTTGTACGGGCAGACTGGCTTTTATTTCCGTGAATTGCCTCTGCTGTAATTCCATCGATCGTTAATTGCTTGGCTAGGCGATTGGCGCCATGTTTGGTGCGCATAAACACAAGAACTTGTTCCCATTTCTGCGAAGAAATTAAGAAGGAGAGAAGCTCGCGCTTGCGTTTATTATCGACTGGATAAACGACTTGAGAGACCAATTCAGTTGGAGTATTATGACGAGCGACTTCAATTGTCTGAGGTGATTTTAAAAGACCATAAGCAAGATTTTTTATGTCAGTGGAGAAAGTTGCGGAGAACAAAAGGTTTTGTCGATTTTTTGGCAGAAGAGCCAAAATCTTGCGTATGTCATGAATAAAGCCCATATCCATCATGCGATCGGCTTCATCCAGGACAAGAATTTCGACATGAGAGAGGTTAATGATATTTTGCGAGACTAAGTCTAAGAGGCGTCCAGGAGTTGCAATAAGAATATCGGCGCCGTGCTGCAATTTTTTAATTTGCATATTGATATTCACTCCACCGAAAACGACTTGAGCTTTTAGCGGTAGGTATTTTCCATAAGTTTTAACGCTATCGGCTACCTGTGCCGCAAGTTCACGAGTCGGAGTTAAGATGAGTGCGCGAACTGTATGACTTCTTTGATTTTTGCTGTTGAGCATCAAAAGCTGCAGAAGAGGCAAGGTGAAGCCTGCTGTTTTGCCGGTCCCTGTTTGGGCACCCGCTAGGATATCGCCCCCTTTAAGAATAAGTGGGATCGCTTGGATTTGAATGGGAGTGGCTTCGGTGTAGCCTTTTTCATCAATTGCTTGAAGGAGTTCTTTCTGAAGGCCAAGATTTTTAAATGACATTGTTTCCTAAATAAACGATTATTTTTAGTATGTAGAGAGTAATACTATAGCGGTTTCCGTTATTTATAGATATTTAAAATTAAATTTTTTATGAAATTAGCGTTATTGCATAAATCGATTCCCCATCGGGGAATTGCAAAAGTATTTGAGCTTTTGCCAATTGATTTTTCGTCTGTTTAAGTTTGTCTGGTCGGCCATTTCTGCTTAAATTCACTAATTTATCCCATCCTCTTAATAATTTGGATTCATCCCATGAGTGATATTGCGAAGAGTAAGGATTGAATAAATTAATACTCATAAATACCTTAATATTTTAATGCATTAAAACATATACCTAGGTATCTCAGAATCAATGCAAGAGGACTTTACTGTATCTATGACTTATTAAAATGAATACTTTCCTTCATAAATGTATTGCTTTTTGCGATGAGGATCTTGACCTGCTAAGGGACCTTGACCATAGGGAAATATTTTCAGGGACGGACGATAGACATTGTTGACAACGGCATCTTGATCCATTTTTTTGAATTCTTGATTCACCGCTCGCATTTGTTCAATAAGAGCATCGCGAAGTTTCGATAAATTTTCCGCGGGAATGTTGACCCCTTGCTTAAGTTCAAGCCAAAAATCAAGCTTCTGCTCCGCTCCTTTTTCTTCAAAAGCATTAAAAGCGTAATTCTCGATTTTTTCTTTAAGCTCAGGAACTCTCTGAATGGCCTGCTCAAGATCTTCCGGGGTAACTTTTGCTGAATGATATGTTGTTGCAGTGCCTTCTCTACCCCAAGTAAAAAGAAAGGGCAAATTGGTTTGCGGCTTGATGTCGATATTGAACTTTTTCAGTTTTTTCTTTAACTCTTTCGCAGTCATCACTCGTCCGATATCATGGACATCATAGCGAATTCGGGGCGATATCTTTTTTCCGGTTACTGAAGTATAAAGAAGGTGATCCCGCGCATCGGATTCTATAAAGTAATTCAATGGATCATATTGAAATATCATGGGGATTCCCGATTTGCCCCCGAATAACTCCTTCGCTAGGGCTGGGTTCTTTTGACATTCCTTGCGCAACGCAACAGAAAATTCCGTCTCATTTCCAATGTTAATATCAAGATCTGAAGCTCCATAAGAAGAATAAACTGCCTTAAAGCCACCAGGACTTTGCGGATCGACACCTGTAATCCTATCCCGTAAGTTTTCAGACATCCCTTCCCCTCCAACAACTGCAATAAGTTCATACTGTTTTAGATCGATGCCCTTTTCTTTAGCTTTATCAATAAGGCGATTAATAAAAGGAGGATATCCCGAAATGACTATTTTTCTTCCTTTTTTTCCAAACTCGGTAATCATATCCAGGACTTTATCATGATCAGGGCCAGGAGAAACGGCAAGGACTTTATCTACCATAGCATTGTGAACCGTCATTCCAGTCGCCCATGCACCAAGAGCAAAGGCATTAATGACAACGATATTGTCTCCAACCATGGCCTTCCGAACGTAATTTATCAGCTTTCTATTTAATTCCCGTTCCTCAGAAGAATGCACCCATACCGAGGGCTTCCCCGTTGTTCCTGTAGATGTATCGATTTGCCCGCCTTTTGGCAGCTTTCCTCCTATTAACGTAGATTCCATAGAATGCTTTTTGATATAAGAATCTTTATCCATCACGGGAATCTCATCGAAAGTTTTGGGGACATTTTCTTTGCGATGTTCTTTTAAAAACTGCTTATATGCAGGTACTTGCTTGGCTGCTTGACGAAAAGCTGCACTGGCTTTGGCTTCAGACAATTTCTGCAAATTTTCGTCGCTCATTTTTAAAAGAAAACGCAATCGAAAAAGATCAAAACTCCCAACGAAAATACCCCAATATAGATCTGCAAGTTTTGCCTTTACTTTTTCAGAAAGTGAACTGATAGAGCGTTTGTTAATACTTGGAGCTTTGACCTCGCCAATAGTTGTAAATTCCTTCTCTATAGCCTCTTCTTTTTTCTGAAGTTTTTGATTGATAAATGCTTCCAAATCGCCTTTTTGACTATGAGTCCATATTTCTTCAGAGCTAATATTCAATCGTTTCGCTAAACTATTTACATTGGCAAGAACACAAGTTTTGCCTTTTTCCAAGTCTACCGTTAAAGGCACCCATTTCTTACTCGAAGACAAAGCTTTTTTCTCTTTGATTGCTATGTTTAGAAGTGAATGTTCCAAAGGATTTTTAAATACAAGCCTTGTTGTCTTCTTTCCTTGACTTACTCTCTGGTTTTTATTTGTAATTTCACCGGCTGTGCAAATACTGAGATGAGAGAATCCTTGTACGGCTATCATGTTTACCTCACAAAAGAGAATCTCTTTATTTATATTATATATGATTACAATTATAATTATCTATTTTTCACTTTTTTCATCAGCAATCAGTTGCCCTTCGCATCCGCTAAATGTCAGTGAATTAAAAAAAATCTTGCAATTCGATCTCAAAAAGTCTTGCCGCATGAAGCTAAAAAAAGAGGAACTGCTACCGCACATACGCGT
>Ga0207105_1088_pt1 | contig 22364 bp, 37 predicted proteins | sample Alteio_BWMinHeat_77_FD_153569 | JGI IMG/M metagenome (GOLD analysis project Ga0207105, IMG submission 153569) | Enriched cells from forest soil in Barre Woods Harvard Forest LTER site, Petersham, Massachusetts, United States -... | ecosystem: Environmental > Terrestrial > Soil > Temperate forest >... | reverse complement strand
AATATACTGTTCTCGTGTTCACACGGCTCTCCAAGGCGCTCGTGCTGGCGGTTTTTTTCGCCGCCAGCGCGGCGTTTGCCTTTTGGTTGCGCCCTCTCGCATTTCTCAGCGTCCATTCCGATTTGACTCTGCGTATCTCGGGCGTCGAAAGCCGTTACGTTCTGGTGGACGGGATGCGGATCCACTACGACATCGAAGGACCCGCGCGCGGATCGCCCCTGCTGCTGGTGCACGGCCTCGGCGGACACGCCGAAGATTGGCAGAACCTGGCACTCCTTTTGACAAAAGGCGGGATACCTTGTTTACATGCCTGACCTGGTCGGTTTTGGCCGCAGCGACAAACCACAAGACTTTTCCTACTCGGTCCCAGACCAGGCCCGGGTTCTCGCCGATTTCTTGGCTTCCTTGCATGTAGGAAAAGCCGATGTCGCGGGATGGTCGATGGGTGGCTGGGTCGTTGAGCGCATGGCGTCCGAGCACCCTGAGCGTGTGCAGAAACTCGTGCTGATCGACAGCGCGGGATTGAACGTTGCACCAACTTGGAACACGAATCTGTTTGCACCGACCACACTCGCCGAATTTGCAGAGCTTCAGGCGTTGCTTTCGCCCCGCCCACGGCAAATTCCGAACTTCATCGCGCGAGATGCCGTTCGCAGATCGAAGAACAATGCCTGGATCACTCATCGCGCACTCGGCAGCATGCTCAGCGGGCAATACACGAGCGACACATCGTTACCCCAGTTGCGCATGCCTGTTTTGATCGTATGGGGAGCCCAAGACAAGATCTTTCCGCTCGCTCAGGGCGAGAAGACACATGAACTTGTCCCGCAGTCGGAAATGAAAGTGGTTCCGGGTTGCGGGCACCTGGTAGTCACCGAGTGTACGACCGAAGTCGCCGGACCCTTGGTGAACTTCCTGGGACACTAGGGCCCCGAGACATCGCGCTTGCTCTTGCCGGTACAGCGATGAGAGAGCCACAACGAAATGTATTAGGAGACTGGTCTGAGCGTCTATACCGAGCCGCGCGAACTCCCTCTGAAGAGCTGGGGAGCGCGCAAGCCGGCGTGAGCTGACGCCGTCTCTCCACGCGGAACACCCGCTCATCGTCTCAGGCTTTTGGCGCGGCCGCCGCAATCTCGGCCACTGCGCCGATCTGCTGCAGAAGCCCGAGGCGATCATTCTGGAGCCAGGCGCGTGCCAACTTTCCGTCTCTAACTTCATAGATGACAATTGCACTTTGCGCGACTTTCTTACCGCTCGGTGGAAATCCCGCGAACAAACCCAGATTCGTTCCCTCCATTTTCCAGCGCGCCACAACCCGGTCACCTTCTGCGATCAAATCTTCGATGGTGAAGCGAAGATCAGGAAATCCCGCGCGCACCATCGAAAGGGTTTGTGCGAAACCACTCGGCCCTTTCTCGCCCCGCGAGCCGACAAAATCCGGGTGCATAAGTTCCTCGATCAGTTCCAGTTGACCTCCATTAATGCAGTCGCGATACAGGCGTTCGACGAGCTGCTTGTTCGACGCCAGACTATGGTTCATTTGGTCTCTCCTTGATCTAACTCATTTGCTGTGTCAAACGACTCTTGCGATTAGCGAAAAGCCTCCGCATTTTCTTTTGCCCACGCGCCGAATGTAAGACCGGGCCGCCCCGTAACTTGCTCCACGGTGGGTAAGACCTCGGCCGCTCTGCCGCTGCGGATAAACGCAGCGAAAGGCAGCAACGCGTCGATGAGAAACACAGGCATCCCTGACTGCTCCATTCCCTTCCGAGCGGCTTCATCGGAAATTGGAACGTATTCAATCGGCCGCCCGACGGCCTCAGAGAGAATCCGGACTTGTTCGCCGATCGTCAGAGCTTCGGGTCCTGTGAGATGGTAGGTCTTCTCCTGGTGGCCTTCGGCCGTAAGCGCGCAGACGGCGACTGCGGCAATGTCGCGGGGATGAACCGAAGGCAGTCTTCCGTCGCCGTAATTTGAGAAAACTTTCGCCTGGCTGCGAATCGTTCCTCGCCAGTGCAGCGCGTTCGACATGAACCCTCCAGGCCGCACGATGGTCCAAGCGATTCCGGATTCCTGGATCGCTTGCTCGCCTTCTTCATGCCATTTCCGGATCATGTTCTTGGTTTCGCCATCCCCGCCCATCGCCGACAATTTTACGATCCGGCGAGCGCCCGCTCGCTTGGCCAATCCGGCGAGACCTTTCTCGTGGACACCGGTTTGCGGTCCAAACGTAAGGGAGAAGATTTTCTCCACCCCATTGAGGGCAGCCTCGAGCGCCCTCGGGTCGTTGAAGTCTCCCTTCACAACCTCTACGCGAGGATCGAATTTCGCGCGCGAGGGATTGCGAGTCATGGCGCGAACCTTAACTCCATCGGCCAGCAGTTTTCCCACAACTTCCCGCCCTACGGTTCCGGTAGCTCCTGTAACCAGAATCATCTACGCCTCTTTCCGTTTCGCGTTTTTCCATGTGCTAGAACCAGCGTACGACCTCAAGTAAACTTGAGGTCAAGAGGAAAATGCGATGAAGGCCGAAGGAAATCACCCACATAAAGAGATGACCGTCGGGCAGGTCGCGGCGCGCAGCGGCGTGGCGGTCTCGACGCTGCATTTCTACGAGTCCCAAGGCTTGATCAAGAGCTGGCGCAGCCAGGGAAACCAACGCCGTTATGCGCGCGAGGTGTTGCGGCGGGTTGCCGTAATCAAAGTGGCCCAGCGGACTGGCCTCCCGCTCGCTTCTATTCGAAGGGCTCTCGCCTCACTGCCGAACGGACGTACACCGACCGCAGACGACTGGGCCAAGCTGTCCGCCAAATGGAAGGCCGATCTGAACGACCGGATCGCCCGGCTAACGCGGCTGCGCGATCAATTGAACGGGTGTATTGGTTGTGGCTGCCTCTCCTTGGGAATTTGCCCACTTCGCAACCCCGGGGACAAGTTGTCCAAACAAGGGCCGGGGCCAAGGCTGCTCGAGCCAACCGACGAGTCTGGTCGTTAGCGCGTAGTGGCGTTGCGTTTGTCGACGTCGAGAGTTCAACCGGCCCTGCCTTTGCGCGAACAGGACGTAATCATCAAGGACCCTGATACTCTCGGCGGCACTCCCGTTTTCTGTGGAACACGCGTGCGCTTGAAGAATCTGCTCGACTATCTGGAGGGCGGTCACACGCCTCCTGAATTCCTCCGTCAGTTCCCTACCGTGATACGAGATATGGCGATCCAGGCGCTCGAAGAAGCCAAAGAATCATTGCTCGCCAGAATCGCGTGAAACTCGTGCTCAACCAATGCTTTCCGATCGATTTCAGGATCGACCCAAATCGATATGGCTCGTCGCGTTGATCCTGCTTGATCCCACCACAGAAAGAGGGGTGTTAGAACCTCTGATGCAATGGCCAGAGATGCGCACGTGGACAACGCTCTGTTTAGAGAGCGATCGCGCTGCAACTGTCTTGTATCTGGTCGCGTTCGCAGTTGCCTCAAAATTTTTCCGCGGTGATTACAGCGCACTGGTTTCGATCCTTCTACTCGCGTCGTGGTTCGTCGCCGCAGCCAGTGCGTTTCGGGGTGCAGGCGATCAGAGGAGGTAGGGCACCAGAGCGGCGGTCTGTCGGGAATAGGTAGCATACGTCTCCCCAAACTGGGAGCGCATCCACTCCTCCTCCATGCGGAGCTTGAACCAGTACACGAGGAAGATGAGCACAATAACGATGAACCCGCGAACTTGGGAGATTGCAATCGCCATGCCAAGAAACCCGATCAGAATGCCGGTGTAGATTGGGTGACGGACCACCGCATAGGGACCGGTGGTGATCAGCTCGTGGCCCTGCTTAATGGTGACCGAACGACTCCAGTTTCTGCCGAGGTGCTCGCGCGCCCAGACGGCGAAAAGAATGCCGGCAACGGTGAGGGCGGCTCCCAGCCAGAAGGGCCAAAAACCAGACGGCCAGAGCTGGCGGTAGAGCCAGGGCAGCGGGATGCGAGTTGTCGAGAGCAGGACGATCGCGATCAGGAAGGTGAGGACGCGGAGGATGCGCGAGACTGAGGGCTCGAGACGCTGGGTGGTTTTGGTATCGACGGCTTTGATTTGCCAGTAGATAAGGAAGGCGATCCAGACCACGGGAAAGAAAGATTCGTATAACCAAAGCATGTGGACCTCCGGGTGCTAAAAGGGCAACGTCAGCGAGCAGCAAACATTTCCTGGAAGCGGCATGGATTCGCTCCGGCGCCGCCGTAATATGAAGATGGAAGATGGCCAGAGTACCGGCCGCCATCATTCGGCAATTCGTGGGTCACACATCCGAGAGTATGACAGGACGCTATACGTGCGAAATTCCGCTTGAAATGCTTGGAATTGTGACCCATTGCGACCCAAGCAAGGTTAAAGATAGTTTCGTAAGTGCCGTTTGGAGCATAAGTTAGATCAAGTGCGGGCGCAGTTCAATGGCGGAATAGAAGCTTCCCAAGCTTTCTCTAGTTCACGCTAACGCGCTGATCTGGCGGCACTTGCTTCAGCGTAACTCGCCTGAGTTGGAAAATGATGGAAAATGGCGGCTGTTTTGGCGCCATTTTCGCAACTTATTGGCGCGAAAAAGCGCAATCGATTGAAGCGTCAAAATTGGAGTGGGATCAACCTACTGATTCGAAGATCTCAATCTAGTGTTTCAAAGTCGCGTCGTGTTGTTTGAGCGGTCTGATCAGACACAAGGCCTTAGTCGCGAGAGAAATACGCCTCAATCCAAAATTCCAGCGTCGCATCATGGTAGTCGGGATCACCGATGACCGTCGATCTCATTTCGTTTTGATAACGGTCGCGCAAGAGGTTGGAATCGAGAGAACAAGTCTCCGCCAAATGCCTTACGTCTTCGCGGTCGCGGTCTGCGTTTCGAGTCAGCTTAGATAGAACCAAATCATAGGGATCGGGTACGAACAAGCGCAGTTTTTTGAAACGACCGCGATAGAGTTCGGTGAGTCGTTCGTCATACCCTTCTGGCAGTGACGCGACTCCGGCTCGCTGGAGATGTAATTTATGTTTGCGAGCAAGAGTGGACTCCTGGCCAGCAATCGTCTCGAGCTCGACGGCAAAGTCGTGCGGTTCGATCGAGAAATAGTCGAGGTCGTTTGTACTTCTAGCGAGCCTGTAGGCAGCGACGACAGCAAACCCGCCTATGCAATCCAATTTGATGGGCTCAGTCAGAAGCGAATCCAGCTCTTCGAGGAATTCCTTCCATGGAGAGGGGGGCTCAGGAGACATAACGAAGCGCACCGGGTCGCAGGTCGCTCAGAAGATTCCATTGCCGTGCTTCTTTGGAACGATGGGACACAAGCCATCGGCGCTCGGGTTCGGTGAGTTCCCGGCAGAACGAATCTTCTTTGGCCAGTTTGCTCTCGGCAAGCTCCTGCTCTGGCTTTCCGAGTGCCTGGTTTTGGCATGCGAGCCTTGCCAATGTCACACAGAAACCCAAGCGGTTTTGGAGATTCTTGAGCCGCACCTGTGGAACCAGCCAGTCAAAGTCCATGTCCGGGTAACGAAAAACGAGCCAGGGGAGGCCCTCGACGACGCGAGCTTCCAAGTTACGACTGGCGAGCGCTTTCAACAGGAAGGTAGCCGGATTGACCTTCTTCGCTCCTCGCCGGAGATGTGCGAAGCCGGGATACGCTAGCGAAGCAAGCTCGTGCGCCAGATCGTCAGAAGTCGCGTTCACGGGTGCCTCGGAAACGGGCAACACCGTAGGCGATACCTCATATTCACGCATCAGTTTTCGGGCCAGCTGGGAAGATGGCCTTCGTTCGCCTTTTTCGAGCATAGACAGATACGCTTGGGTCACTCCCAAACGAGAAGCAGCCTCTTGCTGGGTGTGGCCGCGCCGTAACCGAGCCCGTTTCAGCTGCTCGAGATTCATGGCCAGTTTATAACATAAATCTGTTATATTCGTCAAGCTAGAAATACCGCTCCAAACGCGGGTTCATTCTTCCAATCGAGAGAAGTTCTATCGGCTCAAACAAGTTTCGAGGTCGCAATAGGCGACCACCTCACCCTTAAGAAGTTGATGGTTTGCTATAAAGTAGAGGAGAACGTGTCTGAAGATTACCCAAACTGGCGAACGACGCTGTTCGAGATGCGAGCGTTACCGATCACGAGCCCCCTGCTTACCCCTCGTCACATAGCAAGGCCCCTGCGATACTTTCTGGGCTAGGAGTTCGGTCATGGCGTCGACCACGGACGTAATTATCAAGGACCCCGATATTCTCGGAGGCACTCCCGTTTTCCGCGGAACACGCGTGCCCTTCAAGAACCTGCTCGACTATCTAGAGGGCGGTCACACGCTCCCCGAATTCCTCCGTCAGTTTCCCACCGTGACGCGCGACATGGCGATCCAGGCGCTCGAAGAGGTCAAAGAATCATTGCTCGCCAGAATCGCGTGAAACTCCTGCTCGACGCCGCCGAAATCTTGGGCTACAACGTGTTGCTGACGATAGACCAAGGCGTTGTACATCAGCAAAACCTTGCGGGCCGCAGGATCGCGCTTCTGATCTTTGTCGCACCGTCGAATCAAATCGAGGATTTGGCGCCGATTACTCCGGCCGCCCTGGCCGATATCCAGCCGGGAAACATCGTTCGTGTGAACGCCGCTTAGTCCGTGTGCTCGATGTCCTATCTTGTGCCGGATAAATTTCCATATTGTTCAGTTTATCGAACACGCCCTTCACTATACGTGATGTCGCTTAGTTATGTATAATCACCAGCTAGAGAGCCGAGCGGGCGTCGTACAATGGCAGTATAGAAGCTTCCCAAGCTTCGGACGTGGGTTCGATTCCCATCGCCCGCTCCATAAATCCTGTTGATGCAGTTGGCCTTACTGGCCTCTTCCCTGGTTTTTCACCCCTAAGATTGCTAGTTTTGGACGCAGTTGGACGCGAAATAGGTCTCGAAAATCATTTTGGACGCGGCGATCACGGTTCCGCTTTGGTCTGATGCTGAGATCGCCAAAGCAAGAAAGGTTCTGGCCGGGATCAAACCCGGCAGGAAGAAGAAGTAGCTCATCCACGGAACGCCCTGGCTGGAAACGGTCAGGGCGTTCCTCCGTCTTGCGTGTGGGCTGATTCAGCCTAGACGCAGGGTTATGATCGCATCATCATGGCGTGGCAATCCGATTAAGGAGTTTCTCTATGTCCGTGGAGGCACTCAAATCTTTTTTCGACGTCGGAACCGTCGTTTTACTATTTTTGGCATTCGCGTTCGGTGCGGGAGTACTAATCACAGGAAATATCATCAATTCGCGCCAAAACACGCAAATACGGCAGTTCGATAAGGACCTTACCTCCGCCAAGGCAGAGCTTGTGAAACAGCAAGAACGCGCTGCTAATGCTGAACGTGACGCAGCCGAAGCCAAAACCACGGCAGCCACAGCCGAACGGTCTCTATTAGAACTACAGCAGAGAATCAAAGGACGCGCTTTGTCCCCTTCGCAGCGCGCGAACTTGCAGGAATCCCTGTTCAAAGGTCCGAAAGGAACAATTAAAGTGTCGTGTGCGTCAGGCGATTCAGAGGCATGTGTTTTTGCACGCGAAATTGCTTCCGTTTTCACTGCGTCCGGTTGGACGCTTTGGGATAATGATGTTGGGCAAAGTCCGTATGATCTGGTCGGAATATTCATCCACTTCAAGGAGTCAACACCACAATCGACTGCTATCGAAGAGGCTTTTTCCTCCATCAATATGCCTCTTGCCAGAACGGGGATATGGGCAGGTCCAGAGACAAGCGTAGAAATTCTGGTTGGAAGAAAGCCGCTACCTTAATTTCTGGAACGGGCTGCCGGCTAGGACGCGCTCGGCAACGGTCGGCGTTCTGGAAATCGCTCAACCCTTTCGTCGCCAATCTTCAAGTAAGTCTTCCGGTATATCGGGAGGAGCTAGGGAGGGATGCTCTCGGGTTTGACCGACGCCCGCATTCACTTTTTAGGATCGTCCTTACCATCGCCAACGATTGCCCGATATTCAACCGAAAGACGGAGAATCTCATCCATGAGCTTTTCGTAATCTGGTGATTCTTTCGGCACGCGGCCCAGTTCCGTCCACAAGCGTTGAATCTGTCGCAATTTGGCGGCAGCTGGGTCGTCCGTTGCCATGTGGAATTGTAGCTTGTTACATGGTCTGGGCGGAATACAGGGTGTTCAAAATTGGACAGACCGGCAAGACCGATTTTGGCCAGACTGGCCGTTCCAAAAGGAAGGAGGTCGCGCACATGCACGACCAATATCACATTTTTCGCCAACTCCCAGATGGCGCTCCGTTGTGGGTGGAAACTGTATCCAGCCTGGAATACGCGCAAGAACGCCTTGCCAGATTGGCGAAGACCGAAGATGGTAATTTCGCTATTTTCCATGCGCGAGAAAGTCGCTTCGTTACGCGCTTTCCAGGGAGCGTCACGAAAGATACAGCGTCAAAATGAATTGCTGTGCATGAGCCGAACGGAATTGCGGGATCATTTCAGGCCCGGTAGGTCAGGTTTGTGCGCTCATAGATCGCATCAGATCCGCAATTGGCGCATCGCATGCTAAACCCTCCGAGCGGGAAGTCGGGCTTGGTCGGGGAAAAGTGGCTTTGTAAATCGGCGTCGTCAATTTTGCAGTAATCGAACTTAGACCCGCACTCGCCGCACGTTAGCACCCAGCTAGGCATTTCACGATCCCACTTCACGCTACGCTTCCCCGCGCGGCGAAGATATACAGCGTTATCCATGTCGTGACTCAATAGCCTTTGTTTCCCAATCTCGGAGTTCCAAACAGTTCAAAGGGCATCGTGTAATCGTGGAAGGTCTTCGATTGAATGCACGCCTTAATCAGTTCGCAAATCGTTCCGCGCGAAATGCTCACTACGGCTGTCCGTCCATATTTTGGATCATTGCGGATCGCGAAGTTTTCAGGTGGAACATAGAGACCGGCTGTCTCCCAAAAATGCTGACTCAAATCTTCCTCGGTTGCCGCGTGCGGAACAGATCGGATATAGAACCACTGTCCAGGCGGAATTTCGATATTGCCCATCGATCACGCGCCCGTATAGGACTGATAGCCCGTCAACGTTGCACTCGACCATGTTGGTCCTGGTCCGGAAGTCTGAACGCTGCCAGTGACCGTGACGTTTTTGCCGCCCGTCCAAGTGGCAATGATGTTGAATGAGTCGTATTGAACGGAGTTCAACGCGATAGTTCGATTGCTTACGGATGATGTGCTTGAGTACGTATCGAGAACCGCCGCGAAGCCAGATTGTGCGCCGTAGTCATTTGCGCCGCCTGTCTTGGGATTGGCGACTCCTTCAAGGGCAATCGACATGGTTGCCGGTGATCCTGCGATTGCGTAATTCACCGTGATGTTTCCGCTGCTCTGGTAAACGTTGTTCAACACTTTGGCTGCGGAGCCCGATACGGTCAAAACAAATTGGGTGCTTTGTGACTGAGTGCTCATTTCTGTTTCACCTCAAGAAAACGCTACTTGAACGCTCGAACCAAAGGAAATCATCATTAGACGAACATTTCTTCCTGTTCGTCTTCGATTTCGTCTTCCGGCTCTTCGATCTTGGTTTTGAGTCTGCCTAAATATCCTGCTCGAACCTCGGCGCGTCGTTGAACAGTTTCGGCGGTGATCGCGTCTAATTCTGGTGAGGCGATCAAACGATCAAATTCGACCACACACATTTCACGAAACTCGGCGAGCATTTGGATCTGAGGGACCGGAAGAAATTCGCGGAGACGCAGTTTGTCAGAGTCACTTATCGTCAAATCTCGTTTCAGTTTCTCAACGCTCTGTCCGTCTGAAAGCAAAACAGCGAGTTCACGCGCAACACGTTTAGCTGCTGCCAGATTCCTTTCGCGCATAACCTCACTGGCAGGTTTCTGCGGCTTCTTCGATTTCCTCGCCTTTTGGCTCTTTTCGGTGTTGTCGCAAACTAGGCACATAACTTAAACCTGCGTGAAACCCTGACGGGCTGCCGGTCCACCAACGCAGTGACAACGGCACATCAACGTCACCGTCCTGCCGGAAATTTTCCGTACCATTTGTAGTCCGTGACCGTGCTGGCAGAGAAGCAATGCGCCACGCGCTGCTACGGCTTTCCATCCAAGTTCCTCTAATTCAGCTTGGCGGCGCTGTGACGCAAGACGTTCGTGCTTATCCACTATTCGCGAAACACGATCTGCCGGATTTTGGCGATATCGGATTGCTCGTTTCACGCTGGCACCTGCGACATTAGTTTCGCGACGCGAAGACGTTCGCGAACGGTCTCTTCAAAAAACGCTGCGCCACCTGCGAAAAACTCTGGTGCTGGTAGAAGAACCCCTGCCAGTCCGCGAGCAATCTCTCGCGGATATGGCGGCAAGCCGAAGGCAAGAACGCCTTCGATTGAATTGTCCACTAACTCTTCCAGTGGTATTTCGTGCGCTTCGCTCATTGTCTTTCCATTGCGGCAGAGCCGGGGGAACGATGAAGGACCCGGCTCTTGTCAGCCGCTTTTGCTCCGCCAGGCAAGCAGAGCAAAACCTTTACGTTGCGCCAAGTGGCATGTCAGATTGCATAGTCGGCCAGCGTCCGCTGGTCGGACTCGACAGAATCTGTGGCAAACCCCACGGAGAATCCGCCCCAGTCCCGGAGACGAAATCAAATTGGTGGGAGTTGTCGCACCTCATCGAGAAAGCAGCACTTCCAATTCGTCTCGAATACGCGCCGCAAACTGGGCACGAGCCCGTCGATCCGCCCGGGTCGAAGCCGGTACCGCTTCCGTTCGGTGCGCCTGGTTGAACGTATGCCATCGAAGTAACCTTCCTTAGTCGTTCTCTTCCATGCTCGAAATTAGGTGCGAAAACTGAGCCGGAATTGCTGCCTTATCGATTGCGGATGGCATTGCAGGTGCGCCTATGCGTGGAACTGCCTTGATACCAATTGGTGCGTCGCTCGTTGCAACGGAACTAACGCGGTCTGGCGCGATGCGATTTTGCGCGGCTTTTTCTGCGCTCGCTGCTTCTGCCATCGAAGCCGCGCATTTTCCGTGGTAGTCCGCAGACCTACGTAGTTCTTTCGCCATCGATTTGTGAAACTCTTGATCGGGCGTCATTCCGGCTTGGCGACATTTTTCCGCTTTGTCTTCGTGGTGATCGGCAAGAGCCGTGCGAAATTCACTTTCGTGCACGTGCATTTGGTGAAGATGCTCTTTCGCTGTCATTTGTTTTAGCTCTCCTTGGAAGATGATTGTTTCCTCGCGGCGCGTACTGCGCTCGTAAGCAATGCGATTAGTGGGCTGTCAACGTAAACGCCCGGTGGAGTGCCGGTAAACACGAGTGATTTCTGAATTGCGCCCGCCGCAACGTCGGCGTTGCTGAGTTCGGCGTATCGCTGTGGCTTCTCTGCGCTTGCGATGCGTGAGGGCTTATAGAAATGCTGCAAATCCGAAATTGATGCTGCGAAACTTTCCCACACTTGATCTGCAATTTCGAGAACCATGTTTAGTTCCCCCTTTAGGATTTTGCTTTTGCTGCCTGTAGAGTCTTTTCGGCGAGACCGATTAACGCTGCTTGCGATGAACGGTCTTGCGTTGATTTTGTGTGATGTGTTGTAAGTAGTGGTTTGTGTCTCAGTCTTTCCAATTCACGATCAATGCGTGCGAAATAATCTTGTTCGGATTCGTTGTCGCCTTGCTCATCGATATTTCCGATTGCTTGGGTGATTGCGTCCATCAAGGCCGGTGTGAAGGTGTCGTTCGGGAGTTCGTGCTTTACGTCCGAAGCCGGCCGCGTGGTGGGAGTCGTGAAGATTTCGTCATCCCACCCGAAACTATTTCCGCTCCATTTCGCCGGCGTTCCGTGTGGCGTCGCCTTTTCGACTTCAATTCCGAAACTGTGCGCCGCGAGATCGGCACTAACCGAGTCGTAGCTGCCGGTCGTTGCCGCTTTCGCAAAGATCGCTGCAATGTTGGAACCGCTAACGTTTTTTTCTGGCGAGAGGACTTTTTCGATGGCGTTACGTGGATTAAATGTCTCCGAGTCTTCATCACGGTATGCGGCTCCCTTGCTTGTCCAGGGATTGCCGTCGCTCCACTTTTTGCCGTTCCATACGTTTATGAGTTCTGGAAAAACTTCTGCTTGGTCTGCCGCCGGTGGAAAACCGTTGATGGCGTCTGTGATCGTGTAAGCGATTGTCATTGTTCTAACCCCTAATCAAATCGTGAACACAAAAAGGGGAAGAAGGAAGAACAATCTTGCGCTGAAAAAGTGACGAAGTTAGATTGGGGTTGAGGATATTCGGATGAACAGCACATCAGTCATGAAGGCTATCAACGGTCATCGTGAACGAAACCTAAGCTTGCGAAAGGATTTCGAACAAAAAGGAGTGAATCTCGATGAACCGAGATCAATCGAGTTTCATTTCTGGGCGTGGACCCAGCGAGATGCGGCGGTAGTAGCAAAGGCGCTATATAAAATGGGATTTTTCGTAACTCTCATCGCTCCTGCTCCGACTGACGGCGATGCTGAGCGATGGTCCGTGGAGACGGGGGCCAAGATACCCCTTACGCAAGCGTTGGGCGATGATCTCACCGGGAAGCTAGTGAACCTCGCCGACGCCGAGGATTCCGTGTTCGATGGTTGGGGCACCAGTATCTAATGAGGATCTGACTACTGGCGAACGATGGTTCCGTTACGAAGAACGCGGCTAGTGTGCGGCAAGTCATCGGAGTCTGACCCGCATTGATTGCAATGAAGGCGCGAGCCCAACCTCACAAGGCAGGATGAACCTCGCGGATGTCTGTAAATCGCACCCAGTATGCGCAAGTCGGTGGTTGGGTCATCTCGGCGGTGATGTCACAGACAAATCCCTCATCATCCACACTGTGCACGAAGAGATTCTGTGTTTCGCCATCCACGTCAACTACAGTCACGGTCTTGTCCACGTTGGCGCGAATAATCTGTGCAATCTCGGCAGCTTTCACGGAAAACTCCCGACGATATTGTACGTCTTTCGGACACGCAACCCTCTGCTGTGATTACGTTTCAGGCTGACCGACGTGTTGCTCGATAAGGCTCTCTTGCCACATAACCGCGAGGAAAGTATTGCCGCCCACACTGATTGCATTTCATTTGCGAGCCGATAGAAACCTGCAACCGAGGATCGCACGAGCACGGCTCGCCGATAACAATGGCTTGGGCTATCCACGGCGCGCGACAGTTTCCGCAAACGGCGAGGTCACCAGGACTAAATTGACGGAACCTGTGCCCGCAACACGGATCTGATTGCTTCGGCTGCGTCGGGAACGGAACTATCTTCGACGGCTTCAACATTTTCAAACCGAGTTCGATCACGCCATAGATACCGACAGAACCGCGAAGCTTATTCAATGCTTGGGTGATCGCGTCCACCTGGTCATCGTGCAAACCGCCAGGGAACGCGGCCAGCTCGTCTTCAAGATCGGCGACCCACGGGGCATTTTCAGGGAACAGTACTCGGCCAGCTTCAAAATATCCGGTGACCGCAGAAGCGCGAGTTTCTTTGTCGCGATCAACTTGAATAGGGATGATTGGATAGATGGTCGCGAGTTTGAGTTCTTGAACAAGGGATGTACCACTGGATTTCTCTTCGCAGTAAATTTCCGATGGCTTCCATTGCTCGGCAAGTTCTGCAACCATCCGCTTGAGTTGCGGAAACTCCACTTTCTCGCGGTACACGTGCACAAGTTAAAATCCATTTGCCGTTTCGCCAATCGTCGCGCAAACGCTGTAGTCGTTCTCGCGGCCAGTTTTGAGGGCCGTATCCCAAGATTGGATAATCCGGATATATTTCTCTGGTGGGTTTTGAAAACGACGGAACCATTCCCGCTTGAATACATTTCCACTCGCGGCGGTCGGATTGCCCTGGTACAAGACCTGAAAATTTCTCGATCCAATGTCCGCGCGAATTTCTTCAAGAGTCGATACAGGATAACGCGTCGGCCAAAGAGCTTCACCCGGATCACGTCCGAGCGGATCGTCTCCCTCGGCGAATGCTGGCAACCGCAGTACTTCAAAACCGCGCTGTTGCAGAAGCCAGCCTAGCGGGTCTTTCTCGCTCCAACGCGTTCCAATCGCCAACACTCTGCCGTTTGGCGTCAAACGTGTTAGCGCGGTCGATTGCAACCAATCGACTGTGGCTTTGTTCGTGGCTTCTGAATTGGCTTCCGAAGAGTCCTTAATCAGGTCATCGAGGATAAGCAGGCTTGCGCCTTTACCTGTGATCGGGCCGCCGCGCCCAGTCGCGGAATACTCGCCGCCGCGCGAAGTTTCAAACCGATATACAGCCGCGCTGTCTGGACTGAGTTTGCAATGCGGAAAAATCTCCGCGAAGACAGGATCGCCTAAAAGATTTCTTACGCGACGGCCCCACGTTTCGGAAAGCTCGCTGCCGTAACTGACGCTGATAATTCGCCCTTGTGGATCGCGCCCGAACGCGAAGGCCGGTACGAGGATATTTGCGAGATTGGTTTTGCCGTGACGTGGCGGAGCAACGATGGCAAGACGCTTAATCTTTCCTTCAATCAATGCCTGCAATTTCGCAATCATCAACTGATGCGCCGCCGTCAGCTCGTACGACGGCATGACAGCCGTCGCAAAGCGAGCCAGGGATTGGCGGCTCCATAGTCGTTCAAGAAGGTTCATCAATCAAAATCGTTGCAGAAAAAAAGAACCAAAGGAAACGCCATCGATACTTGCGAAGTGAATACTGCGGGAAGTAAACTCTGCCGCGATGCCAGTTCCGCTCGATTCTTTGCGACACCTCAACGAACTTGTAAGAAGTGATCTCGACGACCTGAGAAACTCATATTTCTCGTATGTCTTGTGGTCGTCTGCCGCTGTAGTCGTTGGGGTAATATTTGAAGGGCCAGAGATGGCACATGAGCTGGTTAAATATTTTCGGAACCGTCGGCCTCCGCAGAAAGATGTCCCGCAGCACGACGAGAAAACCCCGATCTGGATCATGTGGCTGGGAATCGTCGGTTGGTTGTTGGTAGCCGGGGGCGTGGCTGGCGAACTCGTTGCAGACGCGTTCGTCTCACAGGCTGATGGGCTAGTTCAGTCTTTCAACGACACGATGCTAGCAGACGCGGAGAAAAGAAGCGCACTAGCCGAAATTAGCGCGGGGGATGCAAGGACTTCCGCTACCGACGCTGCCGACGCTGCGAAACGTGGAACAACGTCCGCGCAACAAGCAGAGGTTCTCGCTACTGGCGCGCGTCGCGAAGCGGACTCTTTCGAGAAAGACATCGTGACAGCCAAAAATCAGTCTGCTGCGGCAGAGTCACATCTGGCAGACGCACTGAAAGAGGCTGCCGATGCACAGGCCCAACTTAACCGACTTAGGTCGCCGCGAACATTGGCAAACGTTCAGACGGTGGTCGCTGAACTCTCCCAGTTTAAGGGTACCGAGTACCAATTTGTCGGTGTGAATGGCGAAGACGAACCCATTGCGCTTCTGAGAAGCATTGACGAAGTCTTGGTGGGAGCTGGCTGGAAACGGCAAGATAACAAAGCCATGACGATCAACATTCCCGACGTCAACGTTACAGACTCTAGTGGGACGTTTATGGTCCCCGAAGATATACGAGTTGGCGTAATTATTTCTTTCGACTGGCCCATCACAACGGATCAAGAGCTTACGGCTTTAAACGCCCTTCCTTTCGACCAGAAGCCAAAGCAAATGCAAATTGCTATGCGTCTCAAAGATCTATTAAATTCCAGCATTCAACCGCAAAACGACAAAAACGTGCCTACCACATTCATCAACAAAGGAAAGTCCTCGACGATCATTCAAATCGTTGTTGGGCAAAAACCATAGCGTTCCACCAAAACAAATTAGCGTCACTCTCCAATCTGTTCCGAAAAAAATCGAGCAGCCGATTGGGTATTGGCAAAATCGTCGCGCCGAAAGTTTTCGCCGACGATCTGTAACGGACGTATCGATACCTACGCATACTTGATTCCCTTCGCGCGCTCGTTCACATTGCACAACGGAGGATCAACAATGAAGCGGCTCACGAAGAACGAAGTAGAAACGCTGGTCAGGCTGGCAATGAAGGACTCGTTGCGCGATGCGGTGATGATCGCAATGCAGTTCTTTCACGGAATGCGGTCTAGTGAAGTCTGTGAATTGCGCGTTGCCGATATCGACCTGCGTACATCATCGGTGATCGTGCGAAGGCTCAAAGGCAGTCTGACAACGACGCAAGCGTTGCACGTCCACAAGGGCAAGCCGCACCTAGACGAAGTAAAGCTATTGCGGAGATGGCAGGCTGAAAAGCCCGCTGGCGAATATCTCTTTCCAACTCAGAAGGCTTCTGCGATGAACCCGCGTTCGTGGTGGAGGCTCTTTAACGGCTACGCCGTTGCCGCAGGCATCGAGTCTAGGCTGGCGAAGCCGCACAGCCTGAAACATGCGGCAGGCACGTACCTGCTGCGCAATGGAGCCGATTTAGCGACTGTGCGGCAACATCTTGGGCACAAGTCCTACCAGTCAACGTTTCGTTACCTAGGCGTGGACGATGCGCAAGCGTCGGCAACTGCTCAAACGATCTTCGCGCGAATGTGAGTTTCTCCGTCATTTCCTCACATTTTAGGAGCCTGCTACTACGAAACAACGCCACTTGGTAGCAGGCTTTTTGTTGCTCGATACAGCCAACGTTCACATTTTGAGTGAAGATCGCCACCGATGTAGAGTTAGTGCATGGATAGAATTTTCCTTTATCCCTACGCGGGTCCGGGCGGACGAAACTATTTCAAGCAGATCGGAACCACGCAGGACGTCATGATTAATGATGTCAAGCTGGAAGAGGGGATGCGCATGGGTTTTTACTGCGAGGATGCGGACGACGATGGCAAGGAAGACGATTTAATCTTTGAGGGTACCGTGGGTTACGATCCCGAAAGGCAGCAATGGTATGCCGTCATCGATGAATCGAGCTATCGGCACGCATCTGACCGGTCTCGCCCGTGACCCTCCGTAAGCTGGCGCATTCCGCATCGTTGTTCTCAATCGTCGCCCTTTTTGGGCTTCCACGTTATAAAAGTCGATAGGAAGATTGCCGCCCCTACCAAAAACACGATCCTAGACGGGTGTGCCCCCCGTCCGCCCAACAGTCCGGAAAGCACGATGGCTCCCCCCACAATCTGAATTTGTTGCTTCAGACTCAACCGTTTCATTGGGGTTCGCCGCTGGCAAGCATTTTCAATTCTTCGATCCTCTCGCTATTCCAGCCGTGAGTGATCTCGCCGACCAGGACGGCAAGTTCCCGTTGATCGTCGCCGATGTTGACCGTGTTGTTGATCGTAGTGGATCTGCTCAGGTTCAAATGGAGCCCGCCCGATGCCTGTAATTCGCCGCTACTGCGTCCGTATAACTCCAGCAAGCCCCGTAGCGCGTTCACTGCATTAATTGCAGCCTTGAGGTCTTTAGACTCTTTTGCGTGCGCCAGAATGCTTTCTGCCTCGTTTATCAAGTGGTTTACACGATTGAGCAATTCGCCAGTCTGTTCCGAACCTGCGCTCTCTCGCGCTTGGTAAGCCTGCGCTATTTCCCGTTTCACGTGATCCTTATGTCGTGATAATGAGCCCAAACTCATACCGCTATAAGCAATGATCTGGCGAAACGGCACATTTGCAACAAGATCCAAGTCGATTTGTTGCCGTTGAGAGTGGATGCATCCTTTACATGCGGTCATTCAATGACCGTAGCCTAAAATTTGGAGAGATGGAACAGATGGGCAATGTTCCGACGTGGAACCACGTTCGTTCCAGCTTCATAAAGAAAAGGGGCTTCCCACCAGCAATAGCTAGTAGAAAGCCCCTGATCTCTGAATAAGCAGGTGATTGGCAGAACAAACTTTAGCTTAACGCGTTTTTAAAATCAATTGCAGATAGGACCTGGACGTAGCCCATAAAACGATAGCGTTTGCTATCGAGTGCGAGATCCACTACTCGCCCGGAGCCAGGAAACTCGTATTTTTGTACGAGACGCATTTTTTCAGTTTATTCGAGCACCGCAATTGGTGCCGTTTACCATCTACGTCGAGCAAGCGTAGCGAAGAGTCAACGTTTGTGTCCGCGGCGACAAACGAAGTAAAAAGCCGCGCGTGGCGGGATTTGCCAATCAGCCTGCCAAGCGTATTCAGAGTGCCCGAATTTTTAAGTACAGGTCAACCATGCATAAGAAAACGCACCGACCATAGACCTACCTGCATTTGTTTCTGCTCAATAGTCGGGCGATCAACCAGAACACCCATGCCGACGGGGGATTTATGCTCTGCGGATAGTTGGAATAGATCAGATCGTACTGGCGTACAACGATGAATGCAGAATGTTTAGTGTGCATCGGTGCATGTGATTTCCGCTTGAATTTGATCTGGCCGCGAAGGAAAATGCTTGCGCCGCGAAGCAACCACGCGGTACCGCTTACTGTGGGACAGTACGAAGTTTAAGCGCCCCGACTTAGCGCCAACCGAAGGCATTCACCTTCGGAAATCCCAGGTTGCGGGATGGCGCTTGTGTCTGCAAATGCAGTTCCTTCCACTGATTCACTACTCAAAATAAATCTAGACTCTACTGGGAAACCGGTTTCCCACTTGCCGACACCGGAGGCAATGTCGGATCGCGAGCTATTGCGGTTCGTTCGGGACGGATCTGTAAACATCGCCATTCTCTGCGAACAGTTCAAGCCGTATTACATAGAATTGCGAGACCGCTTCAACAGGAAGCCCAAAGACAAAAAGATTGAAGGCTATCGGACTTGGAACGAATACTGCACAAAGGTTCTTGACCGCACCAAACGGGCCGTCAATTACTTCCTTGCCGGTGGAAATCCCACCGCGAATCGCAAGCCAAAATCTGCCACGCCACGACAGGCAGCGCAGACACCAACCTATGATTCCCTCCATCCTGATATTCGCAAGTGGGTGGACGATTACGCGGACAAGCTGAAACATGAACCGCAGGGCTTGCATGAGCCTGAGGTGGCGGATCTCCGAAAGTACACAGATTCAGGCGTGAGCATGCGCGAGCGAATCGCCATCAAGTACGGTCCGGAAATGGAACGAGCCCGCATCGAAGCGGGTGGGACAGTATCACCGCAAATCAGAACACAGGATCAGGCTGCGCCGGTCTCCAAGGTGGTGCCAACATTGGCACCACCACCTTCGCGCTAGTTGAGCCTCCAAAAATCCAATCCATTGCGGCGTCAGCGGCGAAAGTCAGAACGATCCAGGTCGCGAGACTCGGGCATCGAGACCGACGCCGTGAATGCCTTGTCATTGAGCTAATCGTAGCGTTAGAACGCAACAACATCGAATTGTTTGACGGTCATGGTGATCCGGTCACATTCGAGAGACAGACCGGTGGCGGGATCATCGTGAAGGTGGGCAAATGAGGCCCGCTGAAATCCCCGCACGCCAACTTGTCAAAAATGATGGTAAGCTTCCGCGCAGGCCATCTGCATCAACGCCAGGAGAAAAGAACTTGGCGAGACGCAGATATCAAACGGGTCAGATCATCTACAACGAACGTCGCAAGGTTTGGCTTGGCCGGTACCGGGAGGATGTCATTCAGGCCGACGGATCGATCCTTCGGACGCGACCGCAAATCATCCTCGGCACAAAGAAGGAACTGCCGACGGAAAGATTGGCGATTCGTAAGCTGGACGAAATCCTCGACCGCATCAATGACACAACCTATCGGCCAACACGCGTGGCAACCGTTAGTGAGTTCTCCGCAAGGTGGCGGCGCGAAGTGCTTGTGCACCGCAAGCCCTCAACAATCCGCTCGGCAAACTCACATCTTGATTCCAAACTTCTTCCCTTGCTCGGGAACCTTCGGCTTGACCAAATCGGGCCGGAAAATCAGCAAGGCTTCGTGAATAGGCTGTCTGGTTCGTCACGAAAAAGCATCCTCAATATTCTCAGCACATTTTCATCGATGATGAAGAAGGCTAAGGAATGGGGATACGCTTATCGGGAGATAGAAATCAGAAAGCTCGTTCTGCCGGATCGCGGTGAGCATGTCGTGGCACCGCATTTCACGCAACGACAGATCGAGAATATTTTCGCTCTCGCGGAAGAACCTTGGCGGACGTTATTTATTACTCTCGGTTTGACCGGGCTCCGGGCAGGCGAAGTGCTGGGGCTCAAATGGCAGGATGTTGATTTCGGCCACCACTGTATCCAGATCCGGCGCTCGGCCTGGTACGGGAAGACTCACAGCACAAAGACTAAAACGAGTGCCAAACCCGTCACGCTGCCGGCTCCCCTTGCCGCAGTTCTCCAGAACTATCGGCAAATATGGAAGCCAAACCCCGAAGGATTTTTGTTTGCCACTCGGAACAATCGGCCACCATCATCCAACAAGGTTGTCGAGTATCGGCTCTGGCCGCTGCTCGATGCTCTGCATATTCCGCGTTGCGGTCTTCACGCATTCAGGCATACCGTTGCTTCGCTAATCGCGGACGCCGGATATGCGCCCGAAGTTGCGCAACGCCAGCTTCGGCATTCAAACAAGCAAACCACTCTCGGCTACATTCATCCACGCGATGTTACGGTGCAAGCTATGGAGGATGTGGCGAAATCGCTAAAGTTGGACGCAGTTGGACGCGAAACCGGGGTAGGTAGCCAGTACACACAGTAAAAATGGGGCTCCTAGGAAATAGGCGGTGGGTTCGATTCCCATCGCCCGCTCCAGAACTCACGATGTTTCAATTGCCCTTACACGGCTAACCTATCTGAATCCAGTTTGAAAATGGACCGTTTTGGGCCCTGAATGGACCCTACTGGATGGGGTGAACCCCTAAGCTGGCACAGTTTTTTTTGGACACAGTTTCCGCTTTCTTAAAAGCGTTCTTGCATCTCCTAGCACGATAAGGGGTCTGGGGAAGGGGACGGCATTTGAGTCCCCTTCCCCAGCAGTCCTTTAGAAATCTGTTTGTTGTTCTCTTTGTTCTCAAAAAACACCATCGTCGCGCTTCGAGATTCGGCTTGGGATTCGGTCTTTTGCTCGAATTCTTCCGGGGATCGATAACCCAGGGCCGAGTGCAACCGTTGCCGATTGTAATACTCCTCGATGAACTCTTCGATGTGCGCTCGTAAATTTTCTAGATCCTCGTACTTGTTGGCGTAGATTTCTTCCCGCTTCAGCGTCTTCATGAAGCTTTCGCAACTGGCATTGTCGTAGGGGTTTGCCGGCCGACTCATGCTCGGAACCATGTGGTACTTCTCGAGGATGGTTACATATTCCGCGCGAGCGTATTGCAGCCCTCGATCCGAGTGATGCACGAGGCCGGGTTGCGGCTGTCGGCTCTCGATGGCTTGCTCCAACGCTGCGACGGTCAGCTGCATCGCCAGGGTACGATCCAGCGCCCAGCCCACCACTTTGCGAGAGAACCCATCGAGGATCACCGCCAAGTAGACAAATTCCGCCTTCAGCCGAATGTAGGTGATGTCCGCTACCCAAAGCTGATTGATCCCGCTCAGCTTCATCCGAGCAGCTAAGTTCAGATATACCTCGAACTTGTGGTTCGAGTCCGTGGTGACCTTGAACCGCTTCGGCTGTAGGCCTAGCAGGTTATCTTCCCGCATGATCCGCACCACACGCTTGTGGTTGATCTGCATTCCTCGACGGTGCAGCTCCGCGGTGATTCTCCGGTAGCCGTAGCGGCGGCGATGCTCCAGGGCAATTCGTTGGATCGCAGATCGCACTTCCATCTCTTCCTCAACAGGTTGCTGTTCCTTCAGCGACCGGTAAAAGCTCCGGCGGCTGATCGGCACCATCTGACACATGCGCTCGATACTCAGGCTGCCTTGCAATGACATCACTTTTCGGATCTGGTCGTAGATGCCATTTCGCCAGAGCCGCTCTCGCGCTGGCGTCGAGCCTCGATTTTTTGCAAGGCACCTTTGAAAAAATCCAACTCCAGAGTCTTTTCTGCCAAAAGTTGCTTCAAGCGATGGATTTCTTTGCGGTGAGCTGATGCGTGCGTGCTAGGCCGCGACGATTCTTGTCCTGGTTCAACCGTTTCCAGCTTCTTGCGCCACTTGTACAGGCACCTCGGTCGTACTCCGAGTTCTCCAGCCAACTCACCGACATCTTCACAAGTCTCCATGCGATCGACGGCCATTCGCTGAAATTTCCGGGAGTATCGCTTTCTCTCCACTGTGGTTCCTTTCCCGGAAACTGTGCCCTACTTTTCTGTGCCAGTTCAAGGGTTCACTCCATGGATTCAATTGGACCCCAACGATTTGCGGAGGAAACCGGCGGCCGTTCGACGGCTTACTCTCCGTGCTATTAGACCAGCGCGACCTCGCGGTCAAAATTGGGTTTT
>Ga0207105_1087_pt1 | contig 22390 bp, 28 predicted proteins | sample Alteio_BWMinHeat_77_FD_153569 | JGI IMG/M metagenome (GOLD analysis project Ga0207105, IMG submission 153569) | Enriched cells from forest soil in Barre Woods Harvard Forest LTER site, Petersham, Massachusetts, United States -... | ecosystem: Environmental > Terrestrial > Soil > Temperate forest >... | reverse complement strand
ATCGGAGTCGGCGTCCTGGCTGCGATAACGCTCCGTGCGGGGCTGGCGCGATTCAGGACCATCCATCCGACCGCACCCAAAACACGCGCCAGCGTGAGGGAGAATGTTGAATGGGCGAAACGACAGATCAAATAGAGCATCACATCGAAATGAAGCGCCAGGAATTGCAATCAAACATCAAAGAGCTGGCCCAACGGGTGCAAGCGGCGACGGATTGGCGGCAGCAGTTCCGGAACCACACACTGAGCGCGCTTGCGGCCGCCTTCGCTACTGGCATGCTGCTGGCTGCGATGGTGGGGAGAAACAGGGGAGCCGGCGCACCGCCGCTTGGGCGCGGCATGCGCGACTCAGTCGGCAGAGGCAAAAAGCCGCAGCGATGTGAGACTGGCCACACCGAGCGCGACTCAGGCAATTAGGGGAAACACTCTGACTCCCGCGCGTCAGAAGGTGCTTTGCGCACGGGCCGTTTCCACGCGTTCGTCCGCCCCAAATGGAAGCCGATGGCGCCGTGGAGATTGACTGGCACAAAGATGAGGGTTTGAGTAAACCGGACTGGCTGCGAATGCTGCGCGGGGAACATCCAATGTCGCCCCAACCGTTAGCGCCTGAGCCGACAGCATCCGAGGCGGCGAACCATACATCGAAAGGCTTAAGAACGCCTGCGCACAGCTTCTCGCTGCATTCCCATCCAGGCGACTGACGCGCATGGAAACTTCGTGCTAGTGCACAGGCCAGTAAAATTCAATGAGCCGGGTCCCCAGATAAACAACGAGGACGGATAGAGGTAACCCGAGGCGCCAGTAATCACCGAATCGGTAGCCGCCAGGGCCCATGATCAGCAAGTTGTTCTGGTGTCCAATGGGAGTCAGGAAGTCACACGATGCACCCAACGCCACCGCCATCAAGAAGGGATCCGGCGCGTAGCCGAGATTCTGGGCAACGGATGCGGCAACGGGTCCCATTACCAAAACGGCGGCCGCGTGGTGCAGAAACGGTGTCACCAACATTGAGGCAGTTAATATCAATGCGATCGCAGTTGTCGGGGAGACGTGTTCGGTCGCCACGGTCAGGATGTTGCCGATCAATGCGGTGGCGCCAGTGTCCTTGAGAGCTTCTCCGACCGGTAGCAAGCACCCGAGCATGATGATGACCTGCCAGTCGATCGCAGCGTAAATCTCGCGTGCCGGCAGCAAGCGGAGCACCGCGATCAAGACCGCGGCGACGAAGAATGCTGTCGCCACCGGCAGGATGTGGAAGGCGACCAACCCCATCGCAACCAAGAGGATCGGCAGCGCGAAAGGTTTCGGGCGCCGGCGTCCGATCGCTAGATTGCGCTCGGCAAGAGGCAGGCATCCCAGGCGGGTCAGCAGCTCAAGGAACGCACCCTGTGGTCCCTGGAGCAGGATCACATCGCCCACGCGAAAGAATGTTTGCGACAGCCGCGTCGTGATCTCAGTGCCGCCACGTCCAATTGCGAGGACTTGCACGTCGAAGCGATTGCGCAAATCGAGCTGCGCCGGCGTTCGTCCCACGAGCATCGAATCGGCACCCACGACAGCCTCAGCGGTGCCGAGCAAACCCTCACTCGATTCCAGCTCACCGACCTTCTCCTTGTCCTGCAACTGCAATCCCGCGCGTTCAATGAAGCCTTCGAGAGCGACCGGGTCCGCTCGCAGCACGAGAACATCGCTGGCGAACAGGGTCCAATGTGCGCGGGGACGGTAACGCCGCCCACCTTCACGGACAATCGCGACGATGGACACATCGCCATCGCCGAGCGCTTCGACCTGACTAACAGTTTCGTTGACCGCGGCCGATCCTTCGGGAATGACCGCTTCGGTCAGGTAGTGCTCGATCTGGAAACGCTTCTCGGGTGAAGTCTCGGGGTTGCGCCGATTCGGCAGCAGCTTCCAGCCGATGCTCAGGAAGCCGAGCGCCACTATGGAGAGCGGCAATCCCACTGGGACGAAGTCAAACAGTTGAAAGGGTCGTCCGAGAATTTCTTCGCGGACCGTCGAGATGAGGAGATTCGGCGAGGTGCCCACCAGTGTGATCGTACCGCCCATTAGAGAACCGAAAGACAGGGGCATTAGGTATTCGGACGGTGACCGCTTGTTGCGCTCGGCCGTTTGAATGGCGATGGGCATGAAGATTCCCAGCGTCCCGACATTCTTCATGAATGCTGACAGTAACGTGACGCAGCCCGTCAGCAGACCAATCTGCACGGAGACCCATCGCAATCGGCTCAGCACCGGCCGCATCATCGCTTCGACTACACCGGATACGGCGATGGCGCGACCCAGGACCAGGACCGCCGCGATGATGATGATCACAGGATTCGCGAACCCCAAGAAGGCTTTGTCTGCCGGAACAACTCCCAGAAGGACCGCGGCAGATAAGAGCAGCGCCGCGACCAAATCATAGCGGATGCGGCCCCACGCAAAGAGGCCCAGCATGGCGGCGACGAGCACAAATGCCTCGGCTTGGAGAAGAGTCACTTCAACACCGAAAAGCCCACCAGCGCGGCGAACCCCAGGATGAGTAGATATCCATCAATGACGAGGAGCAAAATCCTCAGCACGCAATGCGAATCGAAACTCGGAGGCGCCTAAGCTACGCCAGACCTTGCGAGGGGACAATAGCGGCTGACAGGATCCGCGTTGACCCGATGAGCATGCCAAACCAGTCGGCGGCACTATAGGGTGGGAATCGTCGAAACGAGGCGGAGACGGACGAATGCCTCGACTTTTCGGTCTAACAATGGTTTCTGTTGATAATGTCCGCCTGAGCATCTCGGAACGCGATGAAGTGACCTCCCTGTCTGTAGGGCGAACGTGCCGCGATTGAGGCGGGTGAGTTCCATCAGATGGTCCACCAGCCGCACCAACTGATTTACTTGGCGCTGCATCATAGCCAAGAGATGCCGGTCGGGCGCGGTGCGTGAGGCATCGCGGCTCAAAATCTGGATCGCGTGACTCATGCGGCGACAACGGATTGCGCACTTCATGAGACAGCGTCGCGATGAACTCATCCTTGCGGCGGCGATCCTCTTCGAGGGCTCCCTGTCGGCCGAGGGCACGCTGGGTCTCCTGGCGCAGTTTGGCGAGTTTCAGGTTCGCCTGCACGCGTGCCGAACGGCATCTCGATCCCACGCGTGGGCCGAATACGTGGCAGCTCGGCTGGCTTTAGGCAAACAGGCGGAGCGATGTGAGGGTGGCGATGCCCGAGCCACCCTTGTTTGGAACGATGGTCAAGCGCAGATGCGTGATGGCTGGAAGCTCCACCCGGAGATCCTCGTGTTGGAAAGTCGCGCCATGTGGGCTGAACGTGTAATCCTGTGCCAGCACCTGGCCATAGGTGCGGCCGAGATCCGTGGAGACTTCAACACGCACCTCCTGCGTGCGCTCCTGCCCGCACTCCTCCGCCTCGTACTCAAGACGAGAGATCCGCTGCGGGTGATCAAACTCCAGCACAATGCGCTCGGTCGCGTTGGGCCGAGCGCCCGCCCACCGCGTGCCACCGCGCCCGCAGCGTCCGTCGATGAGATGCTCGAGCGGGTGATCCGGGTCCTCGGCGCGTCGGCCGCGATGCAGAGGCTTTGGCGAAGGCGGCTCGCAATTTCGATCGCGCCTTGGACACAGGCCACTCGCGCGATGACGTCGAAACCGAGTATCGCCGAGTTGCGGACGGTTACGAGCAATTGCATAGCAGACTCGCGGACGAAGGGTATGCAGATCAGAATCGGCACGTGCTTGAAGACTTCGATCGCGTGACGGCAGCCTATCGCAGTGTTGAAGCTGGAATGAGCCGCCGTAGCGTAAGCGCACGAGAAAGCGCGCGCTACTAGCCGGGCTTCGCCGCGGAGGCCGGCCGCCAGAACGTGCCGCTCGGAAAGGCCATGGCCCTCACGGGTCATCGCAGCACACAGACGGTGATGCGGTACTTAGACCGGCGCGGTTCAGTCTGGTGCATGGCACCAAATCAAGGGCAAGGTGAAGGAGCAGTGGGGAAAGCTCACTGACGACGACCTCACGCAGCTCGAGGGCAAGAGCGAGCAACTCGCCGGTAAGCTGCAACAGCGCTATGGCATGGCGCAAGACGAGGCCGAGCGCCAGGAGACAGACTTCCGCAACCGAAACAACTGGCACTGATGACTCTTGCGCGGGCCGATCGGGCAAGGTCGGTCCGCGCAACTCGAAAAACTATCCCGCCGAAGAGGTGAACCATGGCGAAAGGCGAAGGCGCGAGCGCGCTGGTTGCTCCTGCTGCCTATCTCAACAGCGACAACGTGCCCACGCCTCGTGGGTCGACGTGGCACGATCAACGCGGTTTGAAGCAAACGGGTACCAAAACGCCGGCAGCGAGAATGGACAGCGCACCGATCCAGCCGAAATAGGCGACCACTTGCCATGGTCTCGTCAGCGCGGGACCGATGACGATGACCGGAATACCGACTACACCTACAAGTGCGGCTCCGCCGGCTGCGCCAAAGACGATCTGTGTGGCGGTTTTCGCGGCCAACCCCAACCGGTGGAACAAACGCGCGATGCCATACGCGAGGGCAAACAGGCAGCATGTCAACGCGATGACCATCGCGGCCGAGAATAGAGGGCGCATGCTCGTATCATGCGGCAAACTGCGGGCTCGACGCGAATCGGCATCCGACTCGGGTGCCGAACTGCCAGTCGAGAGGCCCGCGTCCGCGCGCCGCGATGACGGATCCGCGCTGCATCCACTGCATTTACGCGATGGACGGCCGCTAACCGGATCCACGCGCGATTGACCGATTTTGGCTCGGGAGGCCCATCGGCATCGCACGCCCGATCACAACAAGTGGAAAGTGAAGCGTGAGCTGAGCGCCGCGCGCGGCGGTATCCAACACACCGACCGGAGGCTTTGACCGCGTACGCCGACGGTCGGCCTCGCGAAGTTGAATGGCGCTGCGCCTGCGGTTAGGATGCGATCGCCCCTGCCCTGTGGTCAGAATGTGACCGACGCTGACATCGGCTGCGCCTTAGCTTCGCGCGATGCTCACAACTCCTTAAACACCTGAATTTCAAGGAGATACTCATGTCATCACTCACAGTCATGTTACCGATCCCCGCGCTTGCGTGCGGCCTCTTTGGGGGCTGCGCGACACAGGGTAACCCGCCGTCCGAAGAGCTGACCCGGGCGCGAACTGTCATCGAGCAGGCGGACAGGGCGGGGGCTCAACGGTATGCCTCGGCGGATCTGCAGCGCGCCCATGACCAGCTCAGCAACGCTGAGAAAGCCAACGGTGAGAAAAAGTACAACGACGCTCGTCGCTACGCGGAAGCCGCGGAAGCTGACGCCGATGTAGCCAGTGCTCGCGCCTCAGCCGGGGAGGCGGAGCGGGCTGCACACGAAATCATGCAGGGTAACGAGACTTTGCGCCAAGAGTCGGAGCGTGGCTCAACCACCGCGAGCCCTCGTCCAAACTGACGCCGGTCCAGGAGATATTTATGAAAATAGTCATACTCGTTGGAGCCACCGCAATCGGTCTCGCGGCTTGTGCCTCCGCTCCTCAGCGCAGCGAGCAGCTCGATCAGGCGCGCGCGCAGATCCAGACACTCTCTCAAGATCCGCTCGCCCAACAGGCAGCGGGTCGCGATCTCGAAGCCGCACGCAAATCGCTACAGCAAGCCGAGATCGCGCTACAACAGAAGCAGCCACCAGCGACAGTAGACCACCTCGCATATCTGGCACGCCGCCACGCGGAAGCCGGCGAGGCGCGCGTGTCGGAAGCACACTCACGGCAGGAAGTGGCGCGCGCGCAGGAAGATCGGAACAAGATTCTCATGGATGCGCGCAGCCGCGAGGCGCAGAACGCGCAGTCGCAGTCGCAGTCGGCGCAGGCCCAGCTCGCCAGCGCGCAGCAACAGCTCGCGGACCTGCAGGCGAAAAATACTGACCGCGGTATGGTCGTGACCTTGGGCGATGTGTTGTTTGACACCGGCCAGGCAACGTTGAAGCCGGGCGCCAACCTCGCGCTCAATCGACTGGCGATCTTCCTGAGTGCGAACCCGCAAACAAAGATCATCGTCGAGGGACATACCGACAGTCGCGGGTCCGATGAGTACAACGAGGTGCTCTCGGAGCGACGTGCCAAGGCCGTGGCGACGGAGCTGATGTCCCGAGGTATCTCAACCGATCAATTGCAGACGCTCGGGCGCGGCAAGGGTTATCCGGTTGCAAGCAACGATACTCCCGAGGGCAGGCAGCAGAACCGTCGGGTGGAAATTGTATTCTCGGATGCATCAGGTCGGTTCGCGCAGGGCGCGATGGACAACCCACCCGTGAAGCGTTGAGCAGCCGCCCAGCCAGCGTCGGCACAGGGCAAGAGGGGCGTAGGGAGCTATTTCGGGCTCGTGGTGCCAAAGGGTGTGGCGCGGTTGCGGCGTGACCTGCCGAGCATCCTCGAAGATGCGGAGAACGGCTTGCCCGCGCTTGTCGCTGTTGTTCCGCAGCTGGAACTTGATCTTGTGGCCGTACTTGCCTCCAGTTGGCGCGTGCACGAGCGATTTACCAATGTGCGCGGACGTACAGATCAAGTTTCGACGAGCGTCTAACATCCTATCTCGTCAAAGGCAGATGACTGGTGCCGACGCTGTCCTAGCGGCGCGGCCACCCTACGATCCAGTCGCGAGGTATCAATGAATCTCCATCTGACGATCGGACCGCTCGTGTCACTGGTCGCTGGCATTTTGATCCTTGTGATGCCGCGACTGCTGAACTATATCGTCGCTATCTATCTGATCATTATCGGTCTGTTGGGACTGTTCGGCAGCGGCAACTTGCATCTGCAATAGTCGCAATTCCCGTACAAACAGTCTGCTAACCGATCGAGCACCAGAGGACATACACATGAATACGATTCCCCTAGAATGGATCATTGTTGCCGGTGCTGTGGTCATTGCATTGCTCGCACTTGCGGCATGGTTTTTCTCCCAAAAGAAAAAGCAATCCGTGAGGCTGCAGCACCGGTTCGGTCCGGAGTACGGCCGAACTGTCGGTGAGCTCGGAGGGCGAACAAAAGCCGAATCGGAACTCAAGGCGCGCGAAAAGCGCGTTGAGTACCTCACTATCACACCGTTGGCGCCCGCTGATGCCGCCAGGTTCAGCCAGGCTTGGAGCGCTTTGCAGGGCCGCTTCGTCGATAACCCCAAGGGGGTCGTCGTCCAGGCGGATCAGTTGGTTCGTGAGTTGATGCTCAAGCGTGGCTACCCCATGGCCGATTTCGAACACCGTGCGGCCGATATCTCAGTCGACCACCCCACCGTCGTGGCGAATTACCGGGCGGCGCAGGCGATCGCGGCGCGCGATGAGCGCGGCGAAGCCGACACCGAGGAGCTACGCAAAGCAGTTGTGCATTACCGTGTCCTTTTCGATGAAATGCTCGAGGTAGGAGAAGCCAAGCAAGAAGTGCTTTCAGCCAAGCAAAAGGCGGTGCACGCATGACCACCGCCTCGAACACAGAGCTGGAGAAGCGAGGCATGATGACGGCGGATTGGGCCGCCCTTGCGGAGGTGTCGCCTGCACGACAAGAGGTTGAACGAGATCTCAGCGAGCCAGTGCTCGACAACCACAACACCGATGTGAGGACCGAGGAGAAGCAGCTCGCTCCGCTATTTTTGCCCGATGTGGCCAAAGAGTTTCGCTCGCGCTGGGATACCGTTCAAATAGGTTTTGTCGATGACCCGAGACAGGCGGTCCGGCAAGGAGATGAGCTCGTTGGCCAGGTCATGAAGAGCTTGGCGGAAACCTTTTCCAATGAGCGCGCCACGCTTGAAGGTCAGCTGGACCAAACAGACAAGGCGTCCACGGAAACCTTACGCATTGCCCTGCAGCGTTATCGCTCGTTTTTTGAGCGCCTGCTGTCTTTTTAGGGTGGGACGTAAGGGCGGTTTTCTCCCAGCTATGCCCCCCAGGGCACCCATTGAATTCCTCCACAGAAAGTTATCGAGCTTGAACGCGGGCTGGTCCACGATGACGTGAGTGGCACGCTGGCGCCGAGCTGCCGGGCCAGCGCTCTCTTGAGTTGTCGCCCGCTCCACCTCGGCCGCTGCGTTTTGCACGGTCTGTAAATTGCCGATCTCGCTGATTCGCATTCGCGCAAGCCCAGTCGCGAATGCCGCCGCTGCTTCGGGCAACTGTGAGACGATGGTTTGCATTTGTCCGCGCAGCGAATAGGTGCCGAAAATAAGCGCACCGACAATGCTTGCGATCACGATGACGGTGCCGCCAACTCGCGGGACCTTGATCGCCTCAAGCCAATTGACGAGCGGATTCACCGTGTACGAAATCACGATGCCGAGCAACAGCGGTATGACAAAGGTCTGCGCCCACGACAAGGCGAACACCGTCGCAAGCGACGCCAGAATGCCTAACGCCAAGCCCCGTGCGTTAACCTGCATCCGCGCTGCGGGCAAGGTAACGAGCGACGCGTCGACGGTAGAGTCGGGCTGCTCCACAGCACATGCCGAGTCAGCCATGCCGGAGGAAGCTGACAAGGCGGTGTCGTTCATCGCGCGCACACCCACAGTCGCTTTGCTAAGCGAATTTCTGCGCACTCGTAGCACATACGCTCACTTTCAGTTTGTGGATCGCCTATCGATGTTGAGGCGATCACACTCTGCGTACTAGCCAAACAATGAGAAGAACGACCAGAATGGTTCCAAGAAGGCCGCCACCGATATACATATAATTCTCCGTGAGTTTAGATAGCTGTACTCAACGCCGATGGATCAGCGGTGTCTGCGCGCTGCCGCACCTAACCGACACGCTCGGAGCGGAGTCCACTACGTCGAACGCTGCGCGGGCATCACGGGACCGGCGTAACCTTACATTCGAGTCTTGAGACTTGGCCCCACGGACTATCGCACGGCAGTTTCCTGCTGGCTGCGTTGCCATCGGCGAAGCGACTGATGCGTTCAGTAGTGAAGACTGATGGTCAATGCGAGCGTCTCTCCGTCATAGACAAAACTCGCGTCCTTGAACGATGGGGCTGAAAGCGAAGCCTTGGCGTCATTCGAAAACCCGTACCCTTCCTTCGGGATGCCCATCCAGTTGGTATCGACTTTGCCGTTCATGTTCTCGTCATGAAGGACGACCAACGCGTAAGTCCCGGGAGGGATGTCCTCAAAATCGCAACGAGCCTCGTTTCTCGGTACCTTCATGGCCACGAGCCTCATTGCAGAGCGCAGCACATCAACGGGGAAGCCCTTCGGGGCGTCGAACAGCGCGCAGTCGACCGTGCCGACGCTGTTTCGGATGCCCAATATCGTGACGTGGATTCCCGGACATGCAGGCACCAGTCCAGCCGCGGCGCCGGGACCCATGAGTATCAACCAACCTGAAGAAAGGGCGATCTTGGCGAGATTGACCTGAGCAAGTGGGTATGACGGCAGCTTCATTCGTCAGTCCTTCTCGACACTGTGCATCCCGCAGCAAGAGCGGCGGCCCGCGAGTTCTTACGGAGCCGGACGAAAACGCCAATCTTGGTCTGGCGATGCGATGTCTGGCGAAGGCCTTCAAATCACGTCGCGGGGGTGCGCTCCCTCACGCACCCCGCCCGCCTCGTCTATTTTTGAATCTGCAGCTGTAACAGCGCGAGACCGGCTTCCTGCAGCCGCGACCGCTCCTGGGCCAAAATGTTCGGCGCTGGCCGCAGCGCAACCCACTTACTGTGGCTGGAATAGAATCTCGGGTTGGCCGAGGACGCCTGCTGTTTGCATCTTCGCTTTAAGGTCCTGCGATTGTGAAAAAGCCTTTGCCTTTTGAACGTCCGCGACGTCAAACAATATGACGACGTCGTTTGGATCGTCCTTGGATTGATATACCTTGCCGTTGGTTATACCCGCCGCCACGCGCGTCTCTTCGTGCGCGTCAAATACCGGTCGCCATTTCGTAAATTCCGCAACCTTGTGGTGGATGGCCATAATCATGGGGACTCCCTCACGTGCTGGATATAATCAGAAACAAAGCATACTCCCGCCGCACATTGACTGCTCGCTCGATCTCCGGTGGGAGCCGACGAGTCAACGCTCAAGCCACGATGAAAAATTGTGCCGATACACACTGCTTAGTACCCCTTGCCCTCCTTCTTTTCCGCAATAGCTTCCTTCCGCTCTTTGTCAGGCGTCAGTTTGCAGCTGTGCACACAATGCCGTCGTCAGGAAAGAAACCGATCGTCTGCCGCCGCGCTCGCGTCCGCCTCGGTGGCGTCAAGCTGATCCCGCCACCGGCGCATAGCTACGCAGCCGCCGCGCAAACTTCCTGAGCGCCGGGACGCGGCTGCCCTCAGCCTGGGCACACAGTTCGCACAATTGCTCCAGCGCGCGCCCGTGGCTTGCGGACGTTTCATCCCAGATCCCCTGTAAGCGATCACGGAATTCGATCACGGTTCGCAGAACCTCGTACCGCTCGAGCAGCTCGCGCAACTGCTGGCGCGCTTGCGAGTCGAGTAGCGTCGGATGCCGAACGAGCAGCTGCGGTGCGACTCGTTCGAGCACGGCAGGACCTTCCTGCTTCGCCAGCGCGTGAAACACCGGCCGTATTACTCTGCGACGGTAGTCACGCAAGACGTGCAGGCGATTGGTGAACAATGCCCGCACGGTATCGGCGTCCATGCTGGCGCGCTGGCGTACGATGTTCGGCCTCGGCGCAAGGCTGCCGACGCGAGCAAGGCCGAGCGCTCGAAACACGCAGATGAACAGCCAGCCCATGTCGATCTCCCAGCGCTGCACGGCAAAGCGCGCAGATGAGGGAAACGCATGGTGGTTGTTGTGCAACTCCTCGCCAGCAATCAGCACGCCCCAAGGGACGATATTGGTGGCCGAAGTCGGCAGCTCGAAACTTCGATAGCCGACGCTGTGGCCGAACCCGTTGATGACGCCTGCGGCGAACAGAGGTTGGGCGATGAGTTGCACGCCCAGCATTGCGATGGCGGGCACGCCGAACACAACCAGTTGTAAACCCACCCACAGCGAGATTCCGAGCTTGGGGAAGCGGCCGTAGAGATTGCGCTCGATCCAGTCATCGGGTGTGCCTCGCCCATAGTTGGCGAGAATCTTCGGATCGTGTGCCGCCGCGACGTAGAGCTCATAGCCCTGTAACAGTACGCGCTTGAGACCGAAGACCACCGGGCTGTGAGGGTCTCCGGGCCGATCTGCAAAGGCGTGGTGTCGGCGGTGTACGGCCACCCATTCCCGCGTCACCGTGCTCGAGCAGAACCACAACCAGAATCGGAAAAAGTGCCGCAGAGCCGGATGCAACACGAGGCCGCCATGGGACTGATCGCGGTGAAGGTATAAGGTCACCCCGAGGAACATCAGCTGCACCATGGCGAAGGTGAACGCGACATAGCCCCAGAGTGGGAGTCGGAGGGCACCGTAGAGCAGATGAGAGAGCATCACCGCGTCTCGCGAGTTCGGGAGAGAAGCCGCTACTGATGAGTAGGGATATGCTGAACGCGTAGACGGTTCTGTACGCTATCGTACGTAGGACAGCCGCCCAGCGAGGAAAGACCCTCGACTCGACCGATCACTTTCCTCTACCAAACGCGGATGTAAGCGCAAAACGCACGTACGCGATCAGCCGTCAGATCCGTCCCATCAAAAGGAGGACGACGACGACGACCAACACCAATCCCAACCCACCACTGGGTCCGTAGCCCCAACTGCGGCTATGCGACCAGCGCGGGAAGGCGCCGACTAGCATCAGTACCAGAACGATCAACAGAATGGTTCCCAGAGTCACGGGCTTCTCCTCAGTATCGCGAGTGAGTGCATTCAGTTCGCCGGCGCGGAGGCCGCGGACGGGATCGAACAGACCGTGGGGAATCCTCTAGAACGAAAGGCCACAACACGGGCAGCAACGAGACGTCTGCGGACAACGCGGTGCGCCTTTGTACGGCGCACGTGGCGCTTAGTAATCGTAAGCCCGTGGCTGCTGCGGGTTCCGTGCGCTGACGAACATAGAGGTCCGCATTCGCAGCGATTAGATGCGACACTCGCAATACCAACGTGGAGAGCGGATTCCGTACACGTCTTCGATCTCTTCGTCCAGGCAAATCCGTCTTCGCGAAGCGCGGACGCGGGCCTCCGCGCCGGGGTAACGATTCAGCTCATCGCGACAGCGGCCATGTACTGTGTGGTGCTAGTTGGTAGCATCTCGATCATTCGCCGTCGCACGCGGTCGCGGTGTACAGACCCCTCATGACTGCAATCGCGAAGCCGCATAGCGCAGGGCTTGTACGATGTCCTCGCGCTCCAGGTATGCTCGCGCTCCAGGTATGGATAGTGAGCGAGAATCTCTTCAATGGAAGCGCCGGCACAAAGCTGCCGCAGGATCATGGCAACAGTCACGCGCATGCCGCGGATGCACGCACATTACGCGCGCCTCCGCTCCCTTGACGAGGACTAATGCAGAATTTCCTCTGTTGAGGCCCACTCGATTTCCTGGGTTGGGGACCGCCGGCGGGGCGTTTTTGGTACGCCCGGTCGGGGTGTTGGCGACTTCGTGGCGGCAAGCAGGGTTGCCTCGATGTCTTCGATGGACTTGTTTGCACCCATTGGAGAGGTCGCCATGAAGTCAGCGCCGGGACCTGTCAGGGTTTCACGAACCGATAGGCGAAGCGATCGGTCTTGCCCTTGATCGAGGGATCGAACACCTTGATCGAGTGCGGATCGTCCTTGTTTGCGAGCAGGGTGCTTTCTGCGTCCAGTACGAAGCCGGCCGCCTCCACCTCCGCGCGAAGGGCTGCAGGCTCAATCCGATGCAGCGGCTGGGCGTCGCTCGTGCCCGCCCCGACGGCGGCGGCGTGATCTACGATGACGTAGGACCCACCGGGCTTCAGCCGCTCGTAGACGGCTCGATTGAAGTGAGCCGCCGTCGCGCCTTTAGCTTGGATGAGAGCGGTGTGGAGATCATGGTAGAACAGGTGCAGCCACAGGACATCCGCTGGTTGCGTGGCCTCCGGCATCGCCACGAGGTCCGCCGAGACGGCTTCGACGTTCTCTCGGCCCGGCTCCTTCGCAAGCGTCCGCATGCGGCCGACCGGATCGTTCCTGAAGTGGGCGACTTCGGCCGGCACGAAGCTGTAGACCCGTCCTTCGGGTCCCACGATGTCGGAGAAGAGACGGGTCCAGTCGCCATCGCCTGGGTAAACGTCGATGACGGTGGAGCCCGCATCGACTCGTGCGAACCGGATCAACTCGGATGCCTTGGATTGGTCGTACATCGGGATCTCCTTTACGGTTGGGCATTCGACGAGCGCGCGGGGTGCGAGGCCCGCGCCAGTGCTTGGGTGTCGATGTACTCCCGGATCTTCGTCACCTTGCCGTTTTGAACGGTAATGGCGAAGACCCAGTCGTCCCTGAACGCCCTATTCGTGGCTTTGAATTTCCCCGTAGCGACGCCGACGACCAGAACCCGGTCTCCCTGCGCGACGAATTCGGGGGGCTCTGGGTATGTCATTTCCACCTCGACGGAAGCCTTCTGAAGCACTTCCGCCAGTCCCGCGTGCCCGCGGTGCGTACCGGCCAGCGGCCAGTCCTCACCTGGAATGATCCACTCAATATCTTCGGCAACCAACGCGAGCAGACCTTGCTTATCGCCGCGGCCCACCGCTGCAAAAAAATCCTTCACAATCTGGACATTCTCTTGAGTGCTCATAAAAACTTCTCCATTCCTCGGATCGTCGTGTCCGATCTACTCCATGGTTAGGCCCAGCGACCAGCCTCCTCAAAACTTAGGCGAGGATTGCGCGGAAACACGGACGCTGGATCGCCGTAGCCGATGCTGCAGATGAAGTTCGACTGGATTCGCGTGCCAGAGAAAAAGGCCTTGTCTACGCCGGCGTTGTCGAAGCCCGACATCGGGCCGCAGTCCAGTCCCAACGCCCGCGCAGCGACGATGAGGTAATCTGTTCGCAGATGTTGGCCCCCATTTCATGAGGTCATAGATCTCGCGCACCGTATCGTCCTCAACGGGACGATCTGCCCAACTGTTGGGGGTGCGAGCGGAGCGAAAAATCTGATCGAGCGATGGGTCGTTTAAAGCAGAGGTCATATACAGATCCCATTCAGATCATTGAATAAATGTGATCGGCGAAATTCGCGATCAGGATTCATCAGTCGAACTTGACCAGGTCCTTGAAGATCAGTTGACCCCAGCTATTTCCGCGCGCCTGGACCAGCAGCCCCCCTTCCGAAAGCTCGCCAAGTTTGATCGGCGCGAAACCGAGACTTTCCGCAAGCGCACCCATCTCCTCTGCAGCACCGTCATCGTCGCTCGCCAGGAACACGACTCTCCTGCCACCGTGCACGGCCGGATCTTGTTCAAGGACGGCAGCGACCAAATGGTTGAAGCCCTTGACCAGCCTTGCGCCGGCGAAGGCCTGCGCGACGAACTTGGAAGAAGGCTGTCCTCCCAGTTTTTCAGGGGACACGCCGTAGGCATTGGTCACATCGACGAGGGTCTTTCCCTTCCAGGTCGGCAGCGCCTTCGCGACCTCCGGGTGCGACTCGAAACGGACCGCCAAAAAGATGATGTCCGCCTCGACGGCTTCCGCCAGTGTTTTGGGAATGATTTCGGGTCCGATCGCGGCCGCATCGGATGCAAAGCTTTCCGGGTCGCGCGTGGTTGCAACGGATACTTCAATGCCCTTTCGGGCAAACGACTCAGCAAGAGCGTGGCCGATCTTGCCGAAGCCAATAATTGCGTAGCTCATGATGATTATCCGATCTTGCGTTCAGATTAAAGTTGAGAAGTGAGGTTCCATGACTGGCGGGGCTAGAAAGCCCGTCACGGAACCGCGACGGGGTCAGACCTGCGCCATGCCTCCATCGACGGCGAGATCCACGCCGGTGATGAAGGAACTTTCATCGGAGGCGAGGAACGTGACGGCGGCCGCGATTTCCTCAGGCTTGCCCCTGCGACCCATTGGGATCTGCGAGGAAAACTGGGCGGCCGCTTGCTCGGCCTGTTCAGCGGTAAGGCCCGTCGTTGTCTCTAAGGCTGGGGTCTCGATTGGCCCGGGGCTCATCGAATTCACGCGGATCTTGCGGTCTTTCAGCTCCAGAGTCCAAGCGCGCGCGAAGTTGCGCACGGCCGCCTTACTCGCGGCGTAGGTGCTAAACCCTGGCAGCCCCAACACGTTCGAGACCGAAGAAGTCAGGATAATCGACCCGCCGTCCTTGAAGAGGGGAAGGGCCTTCTGCACCGTGAAGAACAGTCCCTTCACGTTCACGTCGAAGGTCTGGTCAAAATGGGCCTCGGTTGCCACTGCGAGCGGAGCGATTGTTCCCGCGCCCGCGTTCGCGAAGAGAATGTCGATGTGACCATGTTTCTCTTTCACGACGGCATAGAGCCGGTCCAGATCTTCCAAGCGCGACACGTCGCTCACGACCGTCGTAACGTTTTTCTTGATCGAGGCTGCGGCCTCCTTCAGCTCTTTCTCTCGTCGCCCTGTGATCACGACGTGGGCGCCTTCGTCCACGAAGCGCTTGGCTGTGGCCAAGCCAATTCCGCTGCTTCCGCCGGTGATGACTGCGACCTTTCCTTCCAGTTTTTTCATGATCTTTTATCCTTCGTTCTGTGTTTTGTCTTCGTTTAAAAGTTTGAGAAGCACGGCACGGGGGACCGTACCGCGGTCAGAGTTGTGCCAGGCCGCCGTCGACAGCGAGTTCGCTGGCTGTCATGAAGCTGCTGTCCGACGAGGCGAGAAAGGCCGCCGCCGCCCCGATCTCTGCCGGATCGGCCATGCGCTGGAGCGGAGTCATCGAGGCGAAGACCTTCTGGCCCTCCTCGCCTAGCGCTGCCTTCGCGAGTTCGGTCGCCGTCGCCCCGGGCGACAGCACGTTTACCCGGATGCCGGTGCCCTTCAGGTCCTCCGCCCAGGTCCGCGCGAGATTGCGCACTGCCGCCTTGCTCGCGCTGTAGGCGCTCATGGCCGGGGCGCCCGTGGTGCCGGCGCTCGATCCGGTCAGGATGATCGAACCGCCCTCGCCCATCAGCGGCAGCGCCTTCTGGACCGTGAAGATCGTACCCTTCACGTTAGTGTCGAAGGTTTCGTCAATGTGCTCGGCGGTGATCTTGCCGAGCGCAAGCTGGCTTCCCACCCCGGCATTGGCGAAGACGATGTCGAGGGTTCCGCGCTCGGCCTTCACCGCCGCGTAGAGTCGGTCGAGGTCGGCCAGATCGGAGACCGAGCCCTTCACCGCGCGAGCATTGGGCCCGAGGTCGGCCACAGCGGCATCGAGTTCTTTCTGGCGGCGGCCGAAGATGAAGACGAAGGCGCCCTCCGCGATAAAGCGCTTTGCTGCGGCGCGGCCGATGCCGGTAGCGCCACCGGTGATCACAGCGGTCTTTCCATTCAGTCTGTTCATGACGTGCAGTTTTCCTCGGAGTTGTACGGAAGCAGCGGACTGCTTGCCGAGGATCTGGGGTCTTCACCCATGAAGACAATTGACGAAATATCGATGAAAATCATCTACTCTTTAGATAGCTATGCTCGATAACGTCACCATCAATCAACTGCGCGCCTTCGTCGCCGTGTGTGACCAAGGAAGCTTTTCCGGGGCTGCACGGGAGCTGAACCGTGCACAGTCGGCGATCAGTCACGCGATCAAGGCACTCGAGAGGGCGTTTGATGTGGAGCTGTTCGAGCGCAACACTCGCAAAGCGACGCTTACGTCCGCGGGCCGCAGCCTCCTGCCGGATGCTCGTGCGGTGATCTCACGCACCGAGGAAATGAAGACGCGCGCGGTTTCGATTGCTGAAGCCGGCGTACCGCAAGTCTCGATTGCTGTGGATACCTATTTTCCGCGCGCGCACTTGATCGAATGCCTGCGCGGCCTGCAGGCGGACTTTTCAACTGTTGCAATCAATCTGCGCATCACGACCATGCAGGGCGGCGAGAGTTTGGTTCTCGAAGGCACGTGCGCATTGGCGGTGACAATCATGGACGTGCCGGAGCTGAGCCCGGGCACCATCGAAAGGCAGCATTTACGTGAAGTGCAAATGGTGACCGTCTGTGCGCCATCGCATCCGCTGGCCGCAATCGCGGGGCCGATCCCGCGGGAGGAATTTGGCCGGCACATCCAGCTCGTCGTAACCGACAATCAGCCCGATTCGGAAAAGACACAACAGGGAGTCGCGAGCGAACGCCAGTGGCTGGTGAATGACCTCGGCGCGAAGCACGATCTGCTCAGGGGAGGCTTGTGCTGGGGGCACATGCCGCGTCATATGGTTGCGGAAGACCTCGCGAATGCAACACTCGTCGAACTCCAACGGCGCGCATGGCACATGCGCCCACTCACCTTCATGATCTCGCAACGGCGCGGGCACTCGTTTTCCGAATGCGAGACACGGCTGGTCGAGCTCCTTGGCAATCCTCAGCGCTTCCCAAAGGATACCAGCCAGCTCTCCGTCTCACGCCAAGGCGAAAAACCCTGAAGGCCCGCCATGCGTGAGCAACAGTCAGTACGGCTGCGGCTCCGCCAGCAAATTCGGATCTGGATTTTCGCATCGACCGGAACTTGCCGGCCGGTACCGGTCCCCGACAGCCCGACTCAAGCCGGTTCGTACCGGCACGCGGCCCGGCGGCCCGCCGGTCCCACCGGTGCATTCCGATCCTCGGAAGAGCCGACTCAAGCCGGGTGGCGCACCACCGGAAAGCTGCCGGTAAGTACCGGTCTTTCGCCGGTGCATCTCGGTACTGGAGAGCCGACTCATGCCGATTCACACACTGGACAATTCCGGTCCCCCCCGACACATTTCGGAGAGGACGGCCGACTCCTGGACTCCTGCCGAGTTGAGTACCGACAAAGTACCGCCAAGTATCGTTTCTCGCGGCGCAAGGAATCCAGGGAAATCCCACTTAAGCTTCGGCTCACCGAGAGGTCAGGGACTGTGCACTAGGATCGATCGAGCATCAGCGGGCGGGCTTTCGCAGGGACTCGCCCTAACTCGAAGAGTGAAGGACCGTCTTTCAGCAGCGGCGCAAGAAAACCTCGGATTCCGGCGCGCATAAGTGACTCGTGGCTCTGCTTTGTTTAGAAGGGTGGCACTCCGACGCGGTTGAGTAGTTCTTCTACCCGAGCGTACTCAGATGGAATTACGAGACCCCAGTTCGCCCGCGGACCCGGGGCTATGATTACCTCCTCCTGTCTCGCCCGCTCTCGATCCCCGCGCCACTGATGAGCCTGCATGGTATTTCCGAACTCTGATTGTTGCCGCTGATCACCGTGCTGCGAATACAAGTGCACGACGCGAAGAGTTACTTTGAGCCTGTCCGGTAACGCGGCTCTCGTTCCGGCGAAGCAGTGCTCTATAACCGCAACCGCGTCAATGATTGCGTCGGCACAATGTTGACTGTCGACAGTCGCAGCAGGATTATTATGTTGCATGTCGTTGCGTGTCCGATGTGACGCATGGACAACCATACCCAGCGGATGGGTTGTGTGCCCGAGGGATACTTGTGGGTGCCCAAGAAGCTGATGGAACTTCATCGGCCCAAGCGTTGGCGTGCCGATCTTGATCTTCTCGCGAACCGTCACTTCAACAAGTTCATCACATAGGATGAAAGCAGCGCGCTCTTTGTGGCGGCAATTGGAAAAGTAGAGCGACAGCACGCACTCTAGTGCGTCGACAATGTAGCGCGGCGCGGCCATGCTCCGATACTCATTCGTGCAACGTTGCCACGGAGATCATCTCCTCAACGGATTTCGTCGCTCGTTGGAGCAGACTCACGGCCTGGCGGCGAGCGTCAATGGCGTTGTGGACAAGCGCTTCAATATCCTTTTGGGCGCGAACTAGCGAATCAGGAACTGGTAAAGCAAGTAGATCCTCTTCCGCGAAACGAGGGTGATTGCTCCCGTCCTGAGACCACTTGAGAACGGTCTGTACAAGCGGGCAGCGAAGGAACACCGCAAGCGCTTCCGCAGAAAGTCCATTCCCGGTCGGCCGGAGGACAATGAACTCTGACGACCCAACAGTGGTTAGGGTGTCGGTCGTCCGCACGACGGCGATTTGCTTTAGATAAGACCGCAAGCGGCTAATAACCACATCACCAGCCTGGAACCGCTTCTTACTGCTTCCGATGTCGCTAGCACTCTGTGGGGTGATCGAATCGTCGAGAAGCGGTTCGAGCGCGTCAGTTACGTCGAAGTTGCGCACCCTCTCGGCACTAGTAGCCCGTGTCGGATCCCAAATCTCTCGGATGCTTGGTGCGTGCTCCGAGACCGTACGGTGGGGTTGTTTCGCCAAAGCCTCAAACACACGCAACTTACAGGGCATGTAATACTCCGCTCCGAAGCGATTCCCAAGTTCGAGATCGCTGTAACGGCGCGCATAGACCTTCTGTGGCTCAAGATCGAGTCGCTCTAGACCCATCGCCTTCATGACTCGTACTTCGGCGGCCTTAATCGTTTCCGATGCTTGTTTTTTTTCCTTCTGCGCGTTGACGACTAAAGATACCACTCGATCAAGCACCGCCCGGTCCGGTATGACAACTGGAAGTTCCTTTAGATCGGGAAGTATTAGTCCCATTTGGACCGCGCCGCGCGTGCGCCGGGCAATTTCGTATTGTCCGACGCGGGACGCCAAGTAAACAGCGAGGTACTCAGCTGGAAGCGAACTGGCGCGTACGATGGCGAGCTTGCAGTTCCCTGTAAGCTTCCCATGGCGTTCGGTGACCAACCCAACTGATCCGATGGTGCCAACGATGCCGACAAGTACATCGCGCGGAAAGATATGCGAGCGTGCGAGCGCCGCGTAACTGGTCTCTGGAATGTAGACAGGATCCGCATCAGAAATAAAGAAGTCGGATAGGTCCTTTCCACGCAAGTAGCGCACCCCTTCCGAGCTGAACTCCTCCGCGATGCTCAGGTGGTTCCCATCACTAACCGTCGCCACTTTCCCCAACGGCATCGTCCGCAACTTGGCGAATGCCTTCGCTTGTCGTAGATACTCTGGCCGATAATGCTCAGCATCCCAGCGCAGGTCGGGTGTCATTTCCGAAACTCTGACCGCACTCCACGCAGCCATTTAGTCGCCCCCTTCACAGAACGCAAGCTTGTGCTTGCGGCCCCACTTGACGAACTCTGCGGCAATGACATCCAGATCGTGTTCCACAACCATGTGGTGGTGTTCATCTAACACCGGCGCGTTGTCACTTCCGATTTGGTAAATGTAGTCGCCGCTATTGTCTTTGCCAGGTTGCTCGCTTGTGGCGAGGAATACTGGGTAATCGGCTACCAGCGGATTAAGCGGCCCGGCCTTGCTGTCGTCGTTCCAAGTCTGGATGAACAGGACGCTTGTTTTCGTCCCCGTATGGGGCTTGAACGTGTTTCCATGCAGACCAACCACGGCAAGGATTCGCGCTCGCTCGGCGATCCAGCGGCGGAGGTGTGCATCTCCTGAGTTATTGAACCTTCCTTGCGGCAGCACGATAGCCGCCCGTCCTCCCGGCCGAAGAAACTGCAAGTTTCGCTCAATAAAAAGAATGTCGCGACCAACGGATTTGTCCCATTTGCCCTTGTCGTTCTTTGCCAGGTCGTATTGAGATAGTATGCGGCTGTCCTTAATGTCGCCTGCGAATGGTGGGTTGGTTAGTAGCACATCGAAATCGAAGTATCGGAATGTCTTTTGATTTTCTTGATCATCAGCAGCGCTCTTAAAGCGACGCAATCGCGGGCGCAAACCTGAGCGCGTCTCGTCGGACCACATTTTGGTATCGAGAGTGTTGGCCCGATAAACGTTAGTTTTGCCGTCTCCCGCGATCGTATTTAGGGCTTTAGCGATCTTTACGGAACGCGGATCAAAGTCGATGCCGTAGACGTGCGTCGCCGCATACTGGGCCTGCCACTGGTTTGGACCCTTGGCGGTAGACACGTCCCCCCAGACGTGGAAAATCGAGTGGACAGTAAAGCCGCATGACCCTGCGGCGGTATCCACTACGTACTCCTCTGAGTTGGGATTGAGCATCTCCACGCACATGTCGATGACATGCCGCGGCGTGAAATACTGGCCCTTCTCTCCCTTACTTGCTTTAATTGAAAGATATTCGAACGCCTCGTCGATCACTGATAGGTTCGAGTGGAAAAGCTTTACGCGCTCCAGCGCCGAGCCACACACTTTGAGGTGATCGGGTTCTAGGCCGATCCGCTCGCCGCTCTGAAACACACCCGACCACTCAGCACAAGCCTTTAAGAACAGGCCATCAACAACTTCGGCAAATTCCCGTGGCGTGCGGCCGCCAACGCGGAACTCCAAGTTGCGTTTACCCTTCGTTGATCTCGCCGCCCGCGCTTCATCGTAAAGCTTCGCATAAATCAGCTTGAAGACTTCCTCGAAAGCATCCACGCCGGCGTTAGCAAGTACCAAGTCTTCCATGTCGAGAATGATGTCCTTGAGGCTGGTCCGCTCCTCGACGAGGATGTTTTGCTTCTCCAAGTCATCCAACGTCCACGGTTGGTTGAGCATGGCGGAAAGAGTCTGGTCGGCGCGTGGGATACCATCTAGGTTGCGGAAAAGATTAGGTTCTTCGCGGTGGAGGTAGATGGTCTCGCCGCCGTTAGTCCACACTCCGATGGGCGACCCCTCTGCGTTGCAGTAGCTCTTAAGCTGCTCCAGGCCGTCCTTACGCTTGGGTTTCTTGCACTCGACAATAATATACGGGCTATCGTTCGTGCCCTTCTCCCAGACGACAATGTCTGCGGCTTTTTCATGTACGGATGAACCAAAGTATACGTGCTTTTCCAGCGCGATACGATCGCGGGGGTAGCCGTACTCGTCCATCAACTTTCGAATGTAGAGCTGCCTGACAATTTCCTCCGGCTTGCGCGATTCCATGAGAAACGAGTGTTAGTACTTGATGCCGACTATCAGCGTGGCGGACTCAGCGGTAGATTCTTTCCTGACGTCCTTGAGCGATTTGGAAGTGGAGATGAGGTTGGTACGACACTCTTCCACAAGTATCAGCAACTCTATAGTGACCCCGAAGACTCCTGACGTGGACCTCAGAAATTGGAATGGAGAGGTTGATGTCATCGTCGCCGATGCACGCTTATCCACGGTGACCGCAGACAAGCTTCCCGCCACGAACAATATACGCGAGAATAATCGTACCCTGCTCCAGCACCTTCAAGTCATTGACTACGTGCTCACCCCGCTCAAGCCAAAATATGATTTTATTTTGATCGATTCTCATCCGGAGGTGTCCGACGTCCTCCGCTCGGTTATCTACGCGGCGAATTGCTGCGTGTCTCCGGTGAAATACGACCGGCAATCCTCGATCGGCGTCGCAACCGTGATCGGTGAGATAAACAACGTGAATGCCGATGTGGAAATGATTGACAAGAGCCTC
>Ga0207105_1086_pt1 | contig 22461 bp, 21 predicted proteins | sample Alteio_BWMinHeat_77_FD_153569 | JGI IMG/M metagenome (GOLD analysis project Ga0207105, IMG submission 153569) | Enriched cells from forest soil in Barre Woods Harvard Forest LTER site, Petersham, Massachusetts, United States -... | ecosystem: Environmental > Terrestrial > Soil > Temperate forest >... | reverse complement strand
CTCGTCGTGAGAGCTGTAGCCATTTGCTTCAAGATTGTACTGGCCATGGAATAATTTTTTGCCGCCAAAACAGCATCGGACGGTTCCATTCTTTTGATCTTCTAGTGCCCTGGCTAGTTTTTGTTCCAGATGGCTTAAGCGTCGTTTTTTTTGGTGGATGACGTGCGGCTTGGCTTGTCTTTTTATGAACTTGGCAATTGTTTTGGTCAGAGAGGCGATTTTTTCCTTTGTGTCGGCAATCCTATTAACGAGCTGCGTTTTGAGGGCGCTGATTTTGCCTTCAACCTGGACTCGAATGGCATTAAAGTGCCTTGCTGTGATGTCATAAGCGATAAGGTAGTCGTTTTTAACTTCTCCAGAAATGTTCCCGGAAGCGATGTCGGCAAACAGTCGATGCTGGAGATGTGAGAAGAGGCCGCTGCACTCTTCTAAGATCTCAAGCGTAAGCAGGTCTAGCTCGGTTCGTGTCTCAAAAGTTCGAAAGTACTCATTTTCCATTGGAGTGCCTAAAGTTGTTCTGCAGCTTCTTTTAATGCATCCAGGAGTTTTTTGTTTTTCCGGCTTCTGGCTCCATAAAGTCTCGCTGAAAAAACCGTAATAATTTCCAGGACATCCTGCACAAGATCGTCTTCGAATGTGGAAGCTTCTGTTTTGTTGATAATCACGACTTCAATTCCAAATTGTTCACAAAGGGAAAATATTAACTCAGCGCCAAATCGAAGTAAACGATCTTTATGTGTTAAAACAAGCCGATCTACCTGGCTAAGACAAATAGCGCGGATCAAATTTCTAAGCCCCCGTTTGTTATAATTCAGCCCGGATCCTAAATCTTCGATGATCTCGTAAGTCCAGCCTCCTGCAGCGCAAAAAGATTCCAGAACTTGGATTTGACGAGAGAGATCTTTTTTTTGATCATGACTTGAGACTCTGGCATACGCAATTGTCTTTTTCTGAAATAGGTCTTTTTTCGGCGAAGCACCCAAAAGCCTGGCAAGGTTGTACCGACGATGCCCATTCTTTGTTCGTTCCGCGGTAATCTTGCCGGATTTTTCCCATCTTCGGAGGGTATCACGAGAAACTCCTAACTCTTCAGCTGCTTCGCCAATACTTATTTTCATGCAAGGAAATATATGCAATTTTGCATATATTTAACAAGAAATAAGTAGATTTTTGCGAGCTGCTGCTAACCCCAGGAAACTGCGGCAGATGCGATCTGGTAGTGACCGACGGATTAGCTCATAAAGTCGCCGGAGCCGCAGGCGAAGAATTTCACCGACTGCATGAAGAATGCCTCTACCAAGTGCTCAAGGGAGATAGGACCTGTCCACTTTGCCACGAGAGAGTGACAAGTATTGATCATGAATCTGTTAACGACTCGGAATCCGGCGATGAGGATGGTGACTATCTCTGCGGCTTATATATGCACATGATGGAATCCGAGAAAATCCGCACGGTATATACGGATGTTATTGACGCGGCGAAAAAGGGAGAGAGTCTTACGCTCTACAAGTTATTGAATGGTCTCGAGAACCCGGTGCCTTATCAAAAAAAGGCAGTGAGAACCGCTGCCGCCTACGGACATAATGACATCGTCCGCACATTATTAAATGGATGCACCCACTTTGAAAACTCAAATGACACCCTAAGCGGAATGGACGCCCTGATCTCGGGTGCATGGGGTGGAAATATTGAGATTGTTCGCGAAACATTAATTCGATATCCCTCAATCAAACGCGACGGAGCTGTATGTGCCGCCGCGGAAAAGGGACAGACTGAAGTTTTAGAATTGTTGTTAAGTAACGCAACGATCTCAAATGCGGTGCGGCAACGAGCGATTAAAGAGGCGCTACAAAACAGGCACACTAGAGGATTTGCGTTCATTATTCTTTTAGGCAGCATTACGCGTACATGAAGAAACAATCTTTGCTAGAGTCTTTAGCGTTGGGTTTTTATTTTTTAGTGAATGATAGAAAGTAGATTTTGAGAGATCGCCTCTTTCTCTTAATTTCTCTTTATTTAAAGCATTGACGTAGATGGTGATTGCTTCCATGACCCCTTCCGGGTCGTTATCTTGAAGGCATTCCAAAATGGCCAGTCCGACATTTTCCTCATTTGTCAGATACTCCAACGGATTAATTTTTTTAATCCCTTTGAAATTTTCAATCTTAAGTTTTTTGCGCTTTCGAGAAGATGTTCCTCGCGCGGCGGATGTCCTTACTTTGCCCATTTTTGTTTCCTCCTAAAAGAAAAAGCACATTGCTATCGGGAATGATGACATAGTAGATACGCCTACCGTCATTGAACTTGAGCTCCCACAAGTCTTTTCCTAAATGCTTGTGGTTACCAAAGTATCCCTCTACCTCGATCTTTAGAACTCGGTCCTGCACCTGCAACCTAGATTTTGGTGGTTCACTGAGAAACCATTCGTCATATTCTTCGGTGCTTTGAACTTCTCTCGCCTAAAGGCGAGAGATTCCTGCTTCACAGCTCCCTCTAAATAGGGCAGCTCCACAGGCTTTTAGGGCCGACATTCCGGCGGCCTTGAGAACGATGGCACTATTGTAATCACGGTCGCTCTTTTTTCCGCAATTATGGCAATGATATTCCCGCACAGACAAAGGCATCTCTTGCTGATTCCAACAAGATGCGCAAAGCTGACTGCTCGGAAAATATTTGCCTGCCTCTATGATGTGTTTTCCACATTCTTCTGCTTTGTATTTAAGACAATGCAGAAACACTCTCCAACCTACGTCTGAGATGGATCGAGAAAGTCCCTTCGAGCTTTCTTGAAGTAAGCTGGAAATGTCTAGGCTTTCAACGCAAAGAATGTCGTGGTTTTTGATCATTTCTGCGGAAAGCTGTTGAACGAAATCATTTCTTAGATTCTTGATACGTGTATGCAGTTTTGAAAGTTTAAGCCGCGCCTTGAGGCTATTTTTGCTTCTTTTCACCTTTTTAGAGAGTTGCCGGGATAAGTAGCGTAGACGAACAAGTCTCTTTTTCAGAAATCGGGGGTTTTCGACCTTTCTTTGGATGTTTTCCTTTGTAGCTGCACAGGTTGCAAAATGGCTTAAGCCAACATCGATACCTACGGCTCGATCTTCATTAATTGGCGCCGGTTGTGGATCGGGTATTTCCCACTCGCAAGAGAATGAGACATACCAATCCTCCCCTTCAAGCGTGACGGTGGTCTCTTTGATCTCCCCTTGAATATCTCGCGACTTGTGGAAATCCACCCAACCTATTTTAGGCAAAAAAACCTTGGATCCTTCAACTTTAACTCCCTGCGGATACCGAAAGCTCTCTCTCATTCCTTTTTTCTTAAATTTGGGAAATCCAGGCTTTTCGCCTTTTTTGATATTTCTAAAAAAGTTCCGAAAGGCTCTCTCTAGATCTTTAAGGCCCTGCTGGAGTACCTGGCTATGAATGTCTTGCATCCATGAAGTTTCTGGCTGCTCTTTGAGAAAAGTTAGTTCTTTGTTCTGATCAAAATAGGAAGGGCTCTGTCCGGTAGTTGTAAAAGCTGTGATTCTTTGATCTAATCCTCGGTTAAATACATAGCGCTTCGCTCCGGCAGATTGATAGCATTTTTCCCGGTCTATTGGCTTCGGTTTTAGCTTGAATTTGAAACCCCTATTGATTATCATGGTTCAAATATATATTTGGTCTCATGTTAAAGTCAACAGATTTAAGAAAAGGAAGAACGTGTGTTTTTGCACTGCATGTTCACTTGGTCTTCGTTACAAAGTATCGAAGACATGTATTCACTCGATCCATCCTTTCGGATTTAGGGAAAATCTTTCAAAGCGTATGCAGTGATTTTGGAGCAGTTTTAGTAGAGTTCGATGGAGAGAAAGATCATGTTCATTTGCTTGTGAACTACCCACCTAAAATAGCGGTAGCAAGACTGGTGAATTCGTTGAAAGGGGTTTCTTCAAGAATGATCAGGAAGAAGAATTATCCTTCCATTACGAAACACCTCTGGGGAAGCGCACTATGGTCGCCAAGCTATTTTTCCGGTTCTTGCGGAGGCGCACCAATTTCGATCATTAGACAGTATATTGAACAACAAAACACACCAACCTAGCAGAACGCCTTTCATCACGGCCCTGAAGGGCCGTGTTTTTCGGCATAATGGGATAAGCTTAATGGTACAATATATTGGACCTTTTTTGCAAACAAAAAATTTAGCTTATTGATTTTCAATCTATTGTGCTAATCCTTCGCAAGGCCATCAAGAGCAGATCCAAACGGGACAGGGGGACTTCGAGAGGACGGCCTCTGTCTCTGCATTCAGCTTGCCAAAGACGACGAGGTCATATTTTTTCTCAGAAAGCTCATCCAAAATCGCGTGGGAAAGCACCCGCGCACGCACCAAGCGCAACTCGAAAGGAACGCCGATCTCGCGGGCAACCGCTTCCGCTTGCTGCAGCACCGCATTTGCCAGCGCTACTCTGTGGGTCATCGCTCCGTCTAACGGCAGCGAGAAGGGAACCTCGAGCACATGGAGCGCCGTGATCTTCGCCTTATGAACCCGCGCCAACTCGCAGGCCAGCTGGAACGCCTCCCCTTTGCCCACATCCCGAGTGGAGACAAGAACATGCTTGATCGAGAGCGGCTTAAAATTAGGCACTTTGATTTTCTCAATGTCGAGACTGCCGGCGACCGCAAATTTCTGGTAGCGGCGGTAGGCGTAATACATGATCAATCCAAAACCCATCCATGCCAGTCCGAGATACCGGCCTTCAGGTTTTGTAATGACCACTAGCACCCAAACCCCTGCGGTCACAAGAACGCCGAGAAGCGCCGAGACAGGGATGTGCGCCTTTCCAAAGCGGAGGTTGAACGGAATCCGGAAGGGCCGTTTCATGTCGGGCTTCTTGATCCGCATCACGATGAGCGACATGTGGGCAGAGAAAAAAGCGAGCATGGCGCCGAAATTGTAAAGGTCGGCCAAAAACTCCAACTTGCCGCGGCTCGCCAAAACGACAAGCGACGCAAAAAGACAAAATACAAAGAGCGCGACATAGGGAGTGCGCCGCTTGGAATGGAGTTTATAAAACATCTTCGGAAGCTGATAATATTCCCCCATATTGAAAGCCAGACGAGAAGCGCCCATCACCCCGGCGTTGGCCGCGACAAAGAGGAGGATCGCCGCAAGCAGTCCCACCCAAGGGCCTAAGATGCTGCCCCCAAACGGGAGGGCCGCCACAATCCCCGCTACCGGATCTTGGAGATAGGTCGTGCTTAGGACTTGAGGCGTCATCGCGGAAAGGGCGACGATCGACAAACCAAGATACATGAACACGAGAACAAACATCGTAATGATAATCGCCCTCGGCACATTCTTCGCCGGCTTCTTTGCCTCAGCGGCAAGCTGCGCGATCGACTCAATCCCCGTATAGGCGACCATCGCCATCGCGAGGCCCTTAAAAAACTCCGGCAAGCTGGGAGCGTTGAACCGCATTTCGTGAATAATTTCTGAGAGGTTAAAGAGCCAGCCGGCCCCAATAAAAATGATCACCAGCTGGGTCAAAAGAGTAAAGCCCACCAACGCAAAACTAATCCGCGTCGATTGCTTGGCTCCCCACAGGTTCAGAAAAAAGAGGATCGCGATCAGTCCCACCGTAAAACCGATCTGGATGCTCACCTGCTTGAGCTCAGGAATAAAATAGGAAAGATAAGGCGCGACCGCGAACGCCGAAATCGCGATCGTCACAATATAGTCTAAAAGAAGTCCCCAGCCCGCGATGAATGAGATCAGATCGTTGAAAGCGTGGCGGCTAAAGCTCGCCGAGCCTCCTGATTCATGGAACATCGCAGACATTTCAGCATAGGTGAGCGCTGTGCAGATAAAGACTAGGCCCGCCAAGGCGAGGGCGATCGGCGTCGCGCCAAGGGCAAATAAAGCCGTAATTCCAAGGGCGTAGTAGATGGAGGAGCCCAAGTCGCCATAGCCAATGGCAAAAAGGTCGGAGAGGCCTAGCACTCTTTTCATCGACCCGCGATCTAATTGTGATATCTTCATTCTTCTGGGTATAAAGAGTTAAAATATTTAATACAAGATCGCAACGCACATCGGGAACTAGTTCAAGACCATCTCTGCTTCCATTCTTCAACCTCTATCGGCCTCAATCCATAACGAGAAATGTTCCCTTCGTGCAAATTCATTAACTCTGTTTCGACAATCTCAATAAATTTCATCTCATCGGCCGGTGGGATCCCTCTTGCTTGTTCTCGGATAAAAAAGGTTGCCGACTTTTTATCCAATTTCTTCCGCACGACCAGTGCAACCGTTTCTTTTCTGAACGTTCTATAGCGCATACGAAATGGATCCGGTTCTCCTAGAGTTTGCCTGGCAGTAGAGTAGCGAAGGCAAGAACGTTCGTAGGCCCAGGCGAAAACTTCAGCTAATAGTTCAATCTGATTTAACTCGTATACACCCAAAAGACCATTGATGTAGCTTTGCTCAGGGACATCAACGAAGGACAAAGGACAAAAATTTTCCCGCATTAAGGGCAAATTGGCCGCAAGGCGGGACACTCTTTTATTGACATCTTCAAATGGCTGCAAGTAGGGTAACTGCACCATGAGAAAAAATGCCTGTTCAAACGGATCTTTGATCTCGCTTGCCGTATCGATGATCTGTTGAAAACATTCACTGATCAGTTGAGGCACAGCGAGAGGCCGGTACACGGAGCCGGCAATCCCTACCGCTATCTGGCGAAGAGATCCACACGACTGGTCAGGGAGAAGATCATCAGCCAAAAGCGCATGAATATTCAAAATCGAATAACGATTAATCCCGGTATTTACCGCTGATTCCACCATAAATTCAATGGCTGCTTTATGATTTAAAAGCATTTGAGTTTCCCGCCTGTCTTTACCTTCTGCTGCTTCTCCCAATTCAAGCAACCGTTCGGTTTCCAAAAGAGAATACGTGTTCCCCTCCAATCGACTCGAGTTCCAGGACAAATCAATCAGCAGCCGGCTATAAATTTGCCTTGCATAGGTGCCTGCCGGGCGATCTCCATCTGTTTTGCCTAGTTCGAACAATCTTTTTTTCACAGAATCTGAAAGATATTGAGTCTCATTGGGCCGATATCGATCGAGAAATTCTCTTGAATAACCCACATAGATTCTCTCTTGAATGGGCCGGCTTACGGCAGACTGAATAGATGCAGCAATGGTTGATAGGGGAATATAATTTTTTGATGGTTTAGGTACCGCTGTTGGAACATGTGAGGGCAGGCGAAACCTGCGTCCCTTAGTTCGCCCTTCTGCGACCAAACGCCCACTTTTTACTAGAGAGGCCAATCGATACTGCAATGTCCGACGGGGCGGGGGCGGATCAAAGCCTAGAAGTATTTCCTCCACCGAGGCGCCACCCGGGAACCTGCCTAAAATTTCCAAAATCAGATCTATCTGAACGGACCGCTTCCCCATGAATACCTTCTCCTAATATCCTGCAGATATAACCTATTGCGCAACTTTTACGCAACTTTTACGCAACTTTTTTGCGCAAATGTTGCGCAATAGATGTTAATACGTCTTTATTTCGTACCCATTTCAAAAATTCTCTATACACAACCCCTAAAAATCTCTCTTTTTCTGCAACCAACAGGTGAAAAAAAATCTAAATTCCTGTACGCTTTGTGTTCTTTTAACTAATGGAGGGTAAAAACAGAATGAAAAATGCAGGACGCTTTCGCTGGGTTATTATTGGACTGATCGCCTTTATAACAATCATCAATTACATTGACCGGAGCGCCATTAGTTACGCCATTTCTCCTATAGAAGCCGCGTTCCACATGACCAACTCGGAGTTTGGGGTCATTGGAGCTGCATTTAGCTTAGGATACCTCCCCATGACCTTCCTCGGAGGCATTTTAATCGATCTCTACGGCGTCAAGCGCGTGTGGCTGATTTCTGCTCTTCTTTGGTCTGTAGCCACTTTATTTTTAGGATTCAGCAACGGATTTTGGTGGTTTTTCAGCTTCCGCGTCCTGCTCGGCATGAGCGAAGGTCCCCACTTCCCCGCTGTTGTCCGCGCCACGACCGACTGGCTCCCTTTAAAAGAGCGTGCTAAAGCCCTCTCGTTCAGCCTCTCCGGATCCACCCTCGCCTCTCTAATCGGCGCCCCCCTCGTCACCCTCCTCATCGCCTCCTTCGGATGGAGAGTGATGTTCTTCGTTCTCGGCGGCATCGGGATCCTCTGGGCAATCGCCGCCAAGTTCCTCTTTTCTAACCGTCCTGAAGAGTCCAAGCACATTTCCCAAGGGGAACTAAAACTCATCCAAGCAACGGCCCCCAAGGAGCTGCCCAAATTGAAAAACATTCCTTGGAAATTTTTATTTACCAACCCTGCCCTTCTCATCAACCATATCACCTTCTTCACGATGGGCTATACGATCTTCTTTGCCCTCACCTGGCTCCCCGGATTCCTCCAGCAAACCTATGGCGTCTCTTTAAAGTCCGCCGGCTTCCTCGTCATGATCCCATGGCTCTTTAGCTTCGTCATGATGATCAGCTCCGGCTACCTCTCCGACTGGCTCTGGAAAAAAACCCAAAGCGCAAGAGTCGCCCGTTCCAACGTCATGTGGGTCAGCCAGCTCCTCTCGGTCCTCAGCTTCCTCCCGATCGCGCTTGTCCATGACCTCACCTTGACCATCGCGTTCCTCTCCCTTGGCCTCGGGTTCACCTTTGTTCTCTATAATACCCTTTTTGCCCTCAACGCCGACCTCGGCAAGCAGCACCTCGGGACCGCCCAAGGAATCGGCAGCGGCGCCTTCGCCTTAGCCGGCATCATCTCTCCCGTTCTCACCGGCTATCTCTCCGACCTCAGCGGCAACTTCAATACCGCCATCTTCTGCCTCCTCGGGTTCTCGATGGTATCCGTATTCTTGATCCTCTTCTTCCAACACCCCGACAAGTATCTGCAGCCGCACTTCGCCGGAGAAAAAGCCCGGGAGACTGCATGACCGCCCCGATCAGTCCCGCAGCAGCCGTACCCGTTGTCCTCCTAGTGGAACCCTCGCTCCTCGAGCAGCTGGTCCAAAAAATCTCTAACATGCTCCAAGCGCTCTTCACCGCCTTGGCCTGCCTGTTGCAGCCCCTGTGCTGCCAAGCCGCGCCCACCTCCGCCCCTCTCGCTGCGCCCTCCGCTTTTGCAACCCAAGACCTCACCTCTTTCTACTCCGGACAAACCCGCAATGCCTCGGGCGTCACTCTAGATGAAATCCTCTCTTGGGACGATAGCCGTTTAGAGGCCATGCATGATTTTATCCAATGGCTCTTCCCGCTGCGGACACGCAGCCAGTTCAACCCTACTGCCCCCGTCCTCGATGAACCGACGAGAGTGATCATGGCGCAAGATCCCCTCATTCGGCAGAACATCCTACGCTCCTTGGATCGGATGCTGCAGTTTTATGGATTTGAACGCAGGCCAGACGGCTCCATCGCCCCCGCCCCGAACCATGCGGACCGGCGCGCCGAGTGGGCCACTCCCGGCAACCACAACTATCTGAGGATCACCCGGATCTTGACCAACCTCAATTTGATGAATTACAGCGTTGAGGCACGAGAATTTTTTGCTGCTCTAGATCCTATTCCCGAAATCGACGCAGGGACTAAGAGAATCTGGAGGAACGCAGCGTCCCCCGCACAATAAAAAAAGGCATCTAATGTCCGCGATTAACCCCCCAAGCAACAATCCAACACCAACCCCTGTACAGCAATCTCCTCAGCCCTCCGCTACTCTGGGAACCTTAGCAGCACAGGTTCATATGATAGCGTCAAGACAGCTCTTCCTGCTTGACCAATGGGATCGGCGAGACGCCCAATTGCAGCAAGAATTACAGCGAACACAAAATAGCTTGCTACAACGCAGAAACTGGGTGCAGCAGCAGACTCAAGAATTGCAAACGATGATCCAATCTTACCACCCTTCCCAAGTTAACGCCATGTCCTCTCTAAAAAACCTAGTGGAAGCAGGGATCCTTGCGCTAAAACAGCGGCAATATTCCCTAGCGATTTCTTTGTTTACAGATTGCCTTTCCACAGCGACAAAAGAAGCTCTTGTAGCTCGTTTACGTGTAGGTCGCGCAAATGCATTCTATCAGTTAAAGCAGTTTCCTAATGCTCTTGCTGACTGCAATTCCGTCATCTATTCCCCTTTGGCAACCAACAAGCTAGACGCCTTTCCCCTGCGGGGAAGGATCTACATCGCACTGAAAAACCCGCTTTCGGCGATCGAGGACCTCACCCATGCCATCCAACTCCTCGCAACAAATACGAGTGATCAAAGCCGGAGCTATGTATGTCGGGGATTGGCTCACATGCAAAACAAGAATTTTCCTGCTGCCCTTCGAGATTACAATATAGCTCTGGATCAGAACCAGAACCCTGAGATGAAACAGAAAAGCCTTCTCTTCCGTGGAAAGCTGCACCTCACCCTAGAAAACCTTTCAAGCGCTCGAGACGATCTGTCCCAGCTGAACTTCCAGTTCTTGGTCAATCAATGCCCTGTTTTTATCCCTGAGTCCACCTGGAGAGAATGGGTGCGCGACGCAGAGCTCTTCGTCAAGGAGCCCTCTCAAGCGACTGCCCCCAAGACGGAGAGGCCCGAAGAGAGCGCGACTCTCGCTTGTTTCACCGATGAGAAGCTCCTCGAGCTCTGCCGTGTCGTGCGAGGGGAGAGCCGAGCGGCAAGCAATTGCACCCATCTCGCTTCCGCTGTCTTGAAGTATCTCACAAAGGGAGAATGGCCGCAGTCGGCAGCCAACGAGGCTGAAAGCACTTTGCAAGACCATGCAGTCCTGCGGAGCTCTGTTCTCGTGGGGCAGGTCAGACGCATCCGACAAGCCGTAGCGGCCACGACGCTCCCTGAGGGAGAACTCTTCGACGCACTGGCTCCCCAAAGCTACGATGCCGATTATGCCGAACACAGTGACGGCGCGGTCGATGTAAGCCGGGGTCCCACGGTCAATTTAGACGAAAAAGAGATGGAACCTATATCCCTTGAAGATGCGAATGACCGGTTGAAGAAAGAAGCGCGCAGCGCCGGGGGCGTATCGGTCGGTCTGATCGATTTGCGCAGAGCAGGCGCCGCGTTCCAAAATGAACCGGGCCATCTCCTGGCTTATCACGCCACGCCTCAGCAGGTGCGCTACATCGACCCCCAATTCCTCAGCGGCGGAGTTGTCAATCGAGAGACCCCTCCTGTTTTTGAGAAGTTGGACACCCACTTCACCTTCGCGTCCCAAACGACTTCCTTGAGACGGGACGTATTTGGAGATACCATCTTCTACTTACCGCTGGCGATGAAAACGTCCAGAAAGCGCGCGGCAGTTGCTCCGTCCCAACCCACAGCACCCCAGAAGCAGGCCCGAAGGTAAATCTATGTCATCCCCCATCAAGCCAAGCTCACCCCTTCCCGCCAAAGCTACCGCCCCAACGGCCATCCCCGTCCCTGCGCCGCAGCAATCTTTGTTGGCCCAAGCTTCTCTCATGTCTTCACGCGTGACCCATGTTACCGAGAGACCAACCCTCGATCTTGCAAGACAAACCATTGCAAAGGGACAAAAAGCTCAAGAAGAAGGGCGCTATGAGGACGCCATCGCAAGCTACTGCAAACTCATCGACCTTAAAACAGGCAATACAAGTTGGGAGAAATCGGCCCTTAGAAACCGGATGTGGTGTCATGCAAAACTTAGCAAATGGACCGAGGTTGTTGCAGATTGCAACGGCATCCTCCGTCTGGAGGCCTCCTCTCCGAACGTTGACATTGTGGCAAAATACCGTAATGCCCGCGCCGAGGCCAACTGGTATCTAAAGAAATGGGACCTAGCGATTTTAGACAGCACTAAAGTCACCCAAATGATGGCCAATGAACCGTTCCCCGCTGGCAACTACATTGCCTTTGCCTATTGGATCCGCGGACTTGCCCTTGCAAGCCAAGAACATTGGGAACATGCCACCCTCGATTATACAAAAGTTCTGGAATTATCTCAGGAGGCGGCACCGGCTCCCCTTGTAGAACGGGCGCGCCTTTTTCGCGCTTTAGCGTACGCAAAGCATCATGAGGAGGAAAAAGCGCGCAAAGAGCTCGAATCTGTGGACTTCGAAAGCGCGGGAAAAAATGTTCACCCAGCATTCGACCCAACGCTTAGAGGCGCTCTCGCAGAAGCCCGAGCGCTCCTCGCACGCGACCGGACCAGTCCCTCTGCGCCGACAAGCTCAGCCGCTGCGCTGAGCCCCACTTCGCCCAGCAAAAAACGGCCGGCAGATGACGCATCGACTCAAGATACCAGCCGCCGCCGCACGGATGAGTCCGCGTCAAGCTGGCACCCATGAGCTCTCATTGAGTAAAGGTGCAATAATCTAAACGCGAAGACAAAGGAGGCGCAAAGTATTTCTTCCATAGGAAACATGAGATTTTTGCATAAGTTTTCAGACTAGTGTGAACCCCGGCCTTAAGGCCGGGGATTGTTACTGCGTCTTGGGAGGGGCTTCGTACCCCTCCCAAGTCGTCTTTTTGAATTCAACAGTTGCCTTCCAAAACCGAGGACGTTAGAATCTCTCCCTGAACAACCTGAGTTTGAGGCAATTTGTGTCATCTGCAATACAAGCTCTCCTACAGCCCATCGATCCCATCCACTGGGATTCTCCGCAAAATATCCAAGATGCTCTCGACCATTTAAACCCCGCACAACCCCCGTTAAGGGAAAATCCTCCGGACCTTTCGTGCAGGACACGATTCCCGTTAGCGGCCGACAATCCTACCACCTCAAAAGTCAAGGGCCTTAGCAAGCGGCTGCGGGACTGCGCCGAATTGGGCAAATGGACCGGAATGCATGCAAATGCGACCCTCCTCATCCAGATGGCGCCGTCACTGCCCACGGAAAATTTAGCGGAGCATCTCATCGATCGCGCGGTAGCTAGCACGCAGCTAAGAGAAAGCGTCACCGCCATCGCTGACACCACCCACGTCATCAAGATGCGTCCGCCTCCCTCCGAGGCTGCAGTAGCCGCAGCCTACTGGGTCCGCGCGCAGGCGCACGAGCAGCAAAATCTCTGGGAGAGGGCAATCAGCGACTATACCCATTTCCTCGAGAGATGCGCAGACAGCGACCTGATCCTATTTGCACGAGGCAGCCTCTACCGAGGAATCGCCTATGAAAAAACAGGAAACAGGAAACACGCTCTCCAAGATCTCCAGACCTGGATCTTCCCGCTGGCAGCAACCTGCCTTCATCCTCGTTTTAAAAACGAGGTCCAGAGCAAAATTGCGCAGGCCCATCAAATCCTCAGCCGCGAGAAAGGCTTAAGAGCAGAAGCTTTCCTTGAAAAAGGGAATCGGGCTTTTGATGAAGGACTGTATGGGAATGCTAGCGTATGCTACACCGATGCGATCGATTGCGCGCACGCAACGCAAAGTCACCTTCTAAGAGCTTATGCAGAGGATGCGGATGATTTCGCATTATTTGCAAGCAAACTCGATCCCAAAGATAGAGACACAGTACAACTCGCCCTCCTCAACCGCGGGTCGGCAAAAATGGCGCAGAGCCTTTGGCCCGAGGCGTTCGACGACTTCACCTTGTTCCTCAAAATAGATTCCTTCCTCAAAGCACCGGACAAAGAGCTACTGAAAAATGTTCTTCTCCAGCGTGTCCGGTCGTCCATGCATCTTGGGCGCTGGGGCCATGTGGTCGTCGATATTACCCAACTCATCGATCTGAAATTATCCACAACAGCAGCGGAACTGGCAAGGCTCCACATCGAAAGCGGGAGGGCCTATGAAAAGCTAGAATTCTGGCCCAACGCGATCACCGAGTATAGCGAGGCCCTGGAAAACTGTCAGGAAAACCTGCCCCTTTCGACTCAGGCCTACTTATATCGCGGGATCGCAAAGAGCCGCACAGGAAATATTTTGGGGGCCTTAGAAGATTTACAACAGGTGGATTTCCTAAGGGCAGAAGAGTATGCTCCTCCTTTATTCCTAGAGGAGATACGTCTCAAAATCGCAGAAGCACAGCATACGATAATGTATTAACAAAAGGAGACATCCTCATGACAACAGGCGTTAATTCAAGCACGACTCTCGCATCCTTACAAGCACCTCACCAAGAACCGACGGGACCCCAACAAACTCAGGATGTGTCTGAAGCGGCGCAAGCGCCAAATCCCATCCAGAACATCATCAACGCCGTGCAGTGCTTTGCGCACGGGACTCAAGCCACCATAGCAAAAGAATATGAGCAGGCCATTTCGTTCTACACGACGACAATACGCGACGGCGCAGGTAACTTTGAGTTGATGGCAGCAGTCCATCTCAGACGTGGTGTCGCCTATGATAAACTTAACGACCATGAAAGAGCCATTCAGGACTATACGCGTGCAATCGAATTCCATCCTGGGGATCCACGCTTTTTGGCCTGCGCTCTCCTGAGTCGTGCGTTAGCATTCACTAATCAAGGGAACAGAGACGCAGCGTTTTTAGATTATGACCGCGTGGCTAGCCTCAATCTGACCGACCCAGTTCTTTTGGTTGGGTTGTCTCTCAATCGCGGCTCTACCTATGTATGTCTAGAGAATTGGGCCGAAGCGATAGAAGAATATACTTCTGCCATCGACATGAATCCTCCATCCCCAATCTATCTCGCAAAAGCCCATGTCCTTCGCGGCTTAGCAAGAGAAAAAATGGAGGAGTGGGAACAGGCCCACGCAGATTATGCTCGTGCCATCGAAATTTATCCACCTGACGGGCCACTTTTGAGCCGAGCGTTTCTCTGCCAGGCGTATGCTTGCGAAAGGCAAGGAGAGAGAGAGAGAGCCATCGATAGCGGCCAGCAGGTGGACTTTGCCGTTGTGAAAGAAGATATTTTACCCTATTGGGAAGCTACTTTCGATGATAAAATCGACATTGTTCAAGCTATTCTACCCGATGAGGACCCGTCCGAATAGAAGGCGGCGGGGCGCTTACAGCGCCTTCCGCTCCTGAATTTATAGCCCGCCTTGACCCGGCCCTAAAGGGCCAGGATTGCGGCGAGCGCACCGTTCAACAAACATCCGCGGCGCAGCGGAACCCGTAGGTGCCGTTCATGGTGCCGGGGTTGTTGCGGTGCCGGTGGGCGCAGCGCAGATCCTCTTTGAGGCTCTTCCAGCAGCCGCCGCGTAAGACCCGGTAGACACCCTGGAGCGGCCCCTTGGGACTGTTGGGCTCTTGGACAGAGGCGCTATAATAGTGATACCCGTACCAATCTTGGCACCACTCGTAGACATTGCCGGCCATGTCAAAGAGGCCGTAGGCATTGGGAGGATAACTCATCACCGCGGTGGTGTCTGAGCTGAAGAAATTGGCTTGGGAGCGTTCGATGTTGTTGCCGGCAGGATAGAGGATCTCTTCTGGGCCGCCGCAGGCGGCGATCTCCCACTCGGCCTCTGTGGGAAGCCGCTTGCCCACCCATTTTGCATAGGCGATCGCTCCATACCAGGTGACGCCGACGACCGGATGCTTCGCATAGCCCGATTCGATGTTGAGCTTGCCGCCGCTCCGTTTGATGCGCGACTCGCGGAGGCGGATGATGTCGTTGTTGTTGCCGTCTTTCTCGCCTCCCATGGCCTCTAAAAAGCGGACAAACTGCTCGTTGGTCACCGGATGGACATCGATGGCAAAGCTGGACAAGTTCACGGCGTGGCGCGGCATCTCATCCCTGCCGCCGTTGTTGCTGCCGCGGTAGAACGTGCCGCCGTTGATGACAATCATCTCGGTGAGGACCGGCTCCACGTCGATGTTTTCTACAGGCTCTGCTTGGTACCTGCCGACAACTTTCTCTTGCTGAAAGATCGCGCCGGGATCTTGCTCATACTCGGGGCGGACAATTTCTTGGGGCTTTAGGATCGGCCTGCGGGCAGAGGATTGCGCGGCGCCTTGGAGCTCCTCCATCACATTTTTTAGACTGTCGGCCCGCTTCTCGGGATCGGCTTGGAGGCAGCGGTAGAGCAGCATGTCCCAATTGAGCTTGAAATCGGAGCGCTTTTTCGAGGGCATCTCGAAGAACCCTTCGGGATACTCTTGGAAGATGAGGTAGTAGATGAGGACGCCGAACGCATAGATGTCAGCCTTTGCATCGATCACCTTCTGGGAAGCGATCGACTTTTGCTCGGGGGCCAAGAACGCGTAATTCTGATAGAACGAGAGCTGCAGCTTGGTGAACTTGGACATGTCGAGGGGGCCGGGCGTGTAGCGGTCGTCGAGTTTGAGCGCGAGAAGTTCCGTGATGGCTTTGAAACTGCGGCTTAAAATCGCGCCGCTGCCGATCACGCGGGAGAGTCCGAAATCAGACAAAGTGACATGGAGGCCGTTTTTTCCCTGCCCGATCAAGATGTTGTTAAGCTTGAGGCCTCGGTGGGCGATCGGATGGGCGTGATCGAGGGCTGAGGCGACCTGTGCGGCAATCTGGAGGATCTCCTCTTCAGACAGCCCCCCTTCTTTATTGCTCAAGTATTGGGCAAGGTTGGTCGTCTCCCCCACAGTGTCCACAATGCAATCGTTGACGATAAAATAGACGCCTTCGGCAAACGAGACCTGGTGCACCTTCACGATGTGAGGATGGTCGATCGTCGCAAGCATGGCGACCTCTTTTTCAAAGCGCTGTAAAAAACCTCGGTCTGCAGAGAGCTCTTCCGGCAGCACTTTGATGGCAAAGGGCTTCTTTAAAAACCGGTGCTCCGCCAGATAGACTGACCCAAGCGAGCCCTGTCCGATCTGTTTGATGACTGCATAATCCCCGATGGTTTTTTTGCTCATATCACTCCGAAGAATTTGGCTAGGTAATAGGCAAGAACCAAAACAACGGCCGCAACCGACGCCCACAGAAGGTTGGGCAGCCACTTGACGCCTCCTCCCGAGGTACCGCGCACTTCCAGCGTCCCGATCCCGTAGGAAAATTCATGCTTTTCCGCTGGCATTTTGAACGCGGCGGCATGTTCTTGGACAACCTTATCGGCATCCATCCCTAAAAACACGGCATATTGTTTCATAAATCCTTGGGCATAAACGCCCGAGATAAAATCTTGGACCCTCCCCTCTTCGATCGCTTCCAAGTAGCTAGACCGGATCGACGTCGCATTTTCCACTTCTTTCAAGGAAAGGTGCATCTCTTTGCGCCGTTCTTTGAACATGGCGCCCAATTCTTTAATCTCTTCATGCATAATCTGCCTCCAAAAACAAACACTCCCAGCTCTCAACTTGACGGACAATAGACGCTCAAATCGTTTGCAGCAAGCATCACGTTATCAATTTTGCGAATATGCGTCCACCCCACAAATCAAACCTCCTAAATTGCTGGAGCATCTATCACTAATTCTTGCAGGTAGTCTGTAATCAGATACAAGGGCCAACTCACTCCTCGGGCCACTCCCAAAACTCCCACTACAAAGTGAGACTACTTAGGCTCATAGAATTTGTCCCTTGTTTTTTTTCGCATCGCATGAGACTATAAGCCCATGAAGGCCTGTTTTGTCACTCAAATCGATCTGAAGCTCGCAGATAAACTGCGCGGCGATCTTGTGAGCCAAGGCTTCGAACTTTCCAAGCCCCCTTATACCCTGTTCGCCGCCAAAAAGAACGGAGTCTCCTGCACCCTCTACACATCGGGCAAGCTCACGGTCCAAGGGAAGGGAAAAGAAGAATTCATCCAATTTTATCTAGAGCCGGAAATCTTAGGCGACCTCTCCTACAGCTACCCCGAAGCGGGCGCCGATTTAACTCCCCATATCGGCGGCGACGAGGCCGGCAAAGGCGATTTTTTTGGGCCGCTCTGCATCGCCGCTGTCTATAGCAACGACATCCCCGCCCTCATCAAACTGGGCGCTCAGGACAGCAAGAAGATGGGTGATAAGAATATCCATACCCTCGCCAAGAAAATTCGAGCCGCCTGTCCCCACGCGATCGTCCGCATCTCCCCACAGAAATACAATGAACTCTACGAGAAGTTCCACAACCTCAACCACCTCCTCGCTTGGGCCCATGCAACAGCGATCGCCGAACTCGTCGCCAAAACCGGATGCGATCAGGTGCTCATCGATCAATTTGCCAATGAATCCCTCGTCAAAAACGCCCTGAAACAAAAACAGGTTGCCGTGAAGTTGACCCAGCGGCCTCGCGCCGAGGAAGACCCCGTCGTCGCCGCCGCTTCCATCCTCGCGCGGGATGCCTTCGTCGAGGGGATCGATGCCTTAGGAAAAGCGCTCGACTTTACGCTGCCCAAAGGCGCCTCGCACCTTGTGATCCAAGCGGGGCGGGCTCTGGTCTCCAAACATGGGGAAGAGATCTTAAAGACCGTTGCAAAACTGCACTTCAAAACTAAAGACTTGATTTTGCGTTCTCTTTAAGGTATTCCTGTATAAAAAAGGAGTTCTTTGTGCGTTATCTGCTGCCTCTGCTCTCTCTTCCAGGATATTTAGCGGCCCACTCCATTGCGGCAACCGATTTTATGTGGATCCACGATGGGCACCATGTCGACCTCGATGTCGAAGCGCGCCATGTTTTTCCGGCAGACTTTGAGACAGATAAGTACAAGCAGCTCCATTACGACGACGGCTATGCGGCCCTCTATTTAGCCCACAACCTCTGCAACCCGTGCCATTCCCTAGCCTATGAGGTGGGCTACTCGTTCTTCCGCCTCGGCTGGAAAGAAAATCCCAGGTTTTCGGAGCAAGACTTCAACTTCGCCACCGCTTCCATTTCCTATATCTCGACGGGCCTGGACGATTGGCGCTGGGTGCTGCGCGCCGGCGTCTCGGTCGATTCCGATGATTTTGACTTCGGCCAGACAGCCCTCTATTATGGCCTCGCCTGGGGACGCTACCAAATTTCCGACTGCGCGGGCGCCCACGTCGGAGCGTTTGGGTATGCCGGGGTCGAAAACAACTACTTCCTTCCCGTCCTCGGCCTCGATTGGACCTTTTGCGATAAGTGGACAATCAATGCGATCTTTCCCTTGAAAGCCGATATCGAATATGCCTTCAACGACACTTTCGATATTGCCTTAAACTTCCGCACCTTCGGCGGGCCCTATAAAAGCCCTAAAAGAGTCCCGGGCGGACATGGTAGGTATCACGATGCGATCTTCTCAGTCTATTCCTCCGGCCTGGAACTGGACCTAAACTACCATTGCGGAACATGGTTCACCGCGGAAATCGGCGGCGGTTGGAACTTTGGGGGATGGGTCAATATTAAGGACCATGAGAATCGGCATGGGAAATATTATAAGTTTGACGGCGCGCCTTATGTCGAGGCGAGTGTAAGCATCAGCTTTTGAACTTCTCTCCTTAGGGAGGAAGATGGGAAAGAGGGAACGGACCACGGGCAAGGAGGGAAAAGAGAAATCGATCCCCTGCTTACACAGGAGATCGATCCGACGAAAGAATAGGTAAATTATTTCGAACCGAGGGTGAAAGAATTGACGAAGGCGTTGTAGGGACTCTCGTCGTACGCCTGCACTTCGCACTCCATCGCCATGAGATAGAGGCTGTTCTTCACCATCATCGCGCGCCCTTTGAAGTACATGCTGCCGGTGCGGATAAAGAAATCTAAAGCTTCATGCCCGTTGACCAAGGTCAGATCGGCAAAGATCAGCTGGTTGCCCGGATTGTTGCGCAAAATCCCGTTCAGGAAACTCTCCAAACTCATTTGAGCATAAGTCTCATCTACAAAATCCGGATATTGGGCGATGAGCAGCATGAACACCGTCTGCTTGTCCATCGAAGAGATATAGGCATCATACTTAAGCTCGTAACCTTCTTCAGGAACACTCATCTTTTCGGTAAAGTGTTCAGGTTTTGCAGGAAATTTCATGGTGCATTTCCCGGGCACTGAATAAAATTCCTTCCACCCATTTTCCACTTTCACGGTGTTGTGATTGTGTTTTTTGTCAGATGTCGCAATGAGCGGACTGACAAGGATGAGCAATAATGCGGTCGACGCTAAGGCAGCCCCCTTGATCAGATCAAATGTTCCCTTTTCCATACTACTCTCCCCTTTTTATTGAATGATTATTGAGTCATCCCGTGCATGCTCCCAATGAGCAGCGCCAACACCCAAGAAGCGATAAATACGATCACGAACGGCATGAGCATGTTTAACAACGCCTTCCACACCGAAAATTTCTGGACCTCTGAAACGGTGTTCAGTAAAAGGACGAACGTCCATACAGCAAGTACTAGCTGCGCCAAGAAAATCACAGCGACAAGCCCCATCTGCGCTCCCGCCAAGTCCATCTGTGCAAATGCCTGGGTAAACAACATCGATCCAAAGAGCAGGCTTAAAATGACCCAGAACACAATATTCACAATATTGGGAACATTTGACCAGGATACTGCAGCGCGCAAGCTCAAATAATCGCCTTTTCCCCCAATCCACCGCCCGGTCCATAAGAGCAACCCTGCAAAAATCGATAAGAACAGCCACCCAATGAAAGGGGCGAGGACCGCCGCGACAATCCCAATGCCTACCATCGGATAAACTTCGCCCATAGACAAGTTTTGTGCCATATGAAGCAGGATAGGAAATGCATAGATCCAAGAAAGAAGCCAAAAATGCATTTTCGGGTTAACCCGCACAATCTCTTGGATTGTTTTGCGCGGGGCTGTCCAGATTGCTGTCCAAGGATTACTTTTTAATTCCGCCATATATTTCTCCGCAAAATAGGAGCCGGCCGTTGCTTAAAGAGTAGAATAACTTTATTCACTCCAAGCAACTCTCTTAGTTTTATGTTATAATTAATAGTTTAATCTTGCAAGAAAATAATTATGAATTAATTACATTCTTCTATGGAAAATAATAGATAGTTAGAAATAAAAAAGAAGCTTAAAGGACCTTTAAGCTTCTTCTAGCAATTGTGAAAATTACTGTTTAACGGGAGCGTCTAAAGTTGCTTCAGCTTCATCTTCCATGACGATGAGTTCTGCTTCTTCTTCAGAAACTTGTTGTTGAGCTGGCTGTTCAGCGGGGTGGACAGCAACTGCTTTCTTTTGTGTTGCAGCAGGTGTTTCTACCACTTTTGAACCGGCATGAGCCACAGTTGATAGCACAAATGCGCTGAGAACCATAAGATATTTCATAGTAAACCTCTTGTTTTTTTGCTATAGTCTAGCTCATCACACTATGGCAGAAAGTCGAATAAAATCAAAAAGGAATCTTCTCGAGGAAAAATAGCACCGCTGCCGCTTAATACAACAATTTACAATTAATATCTTTTACAACTTAATTATGTTGAAATAATAATCTGTTTGTAATATAAATAAGTTAACGAGGAGTTTAACTATGCCGCGCAAAGAACTGCACCACTTTGATCCTATGAAACCCGGTAAAAAAACCGTAAAACAAGAGCTCGCCGACCTCGAACACCGCATCAGTTTGGAGTTTGGCCGGTTCCTCGTCCTCATGGATGAGGGCTCTCCCGCCGACGCCGCCCTGGCGAAACAGACGGCCAAGAGCGGACTGTTGAAGTATGGTCCGGACATGCAGCGGCTTGCAAATCAGCTCGGCGGCAAAATCCCCGAGTACGTCCAAGAGTTTTTAGAGAGCTTAGATGTGATCCTGCATACCCAAACAATGACCATCGACCCGGCAAAGATCACCGCCTGCTTTAAAAAAGCGCGCGACTTAGAGCACGCCATCAAAAAAGCTGCCTGATCTATAGTAAATTTTGCCTGAGATAGTCTTGCACCCAAGGGTGCTTAAACTGATAGCCTGTCTCCAGCAAGCGCTCCGGGACCACGCGGGCGCTGGCAAGGAGCATTTCGTCTGCCATTTCACCCAGTACAAGCCTCAAAAGTGGGGCCGGTAACGCAACAAACGCCGGCCGATGGAGCCGCCTCGCGAGAGCTTGTGCAAACTCCGCCTGCCGCACTGCATGGGGAGCGACCACATTGACAGGCCCCGACAGGCCCGGGGCGGCCAGCACATGATCGATCGCGCCGATGACATCTTCTAGGGCCACCCAGCTAAAAAACTGCCTGCCGCTTCCTAACTTCCCACCCAAGCCCCAGCGGAAAGCGGGAATCATTTTTCGCAAGACGCCTCCGGAAGGGTCCAACACCGGGCCAAACCGCGTATGCACCACCCGCGCAAGCGGCCTAAGAACGTCCGCCGCCGCCTCCCACTCTGCGCAAAGATCTGCTAGGAAGCCCTTCCCCTTCGAGCTCTTTTCGGTGAGTACCTCGTCTCCCCTATCTCCATAAAAACCGACGGCGGATGCAGTAATGACGATCTTTGGAGGGTAGGTGAGATGGAGCAAAATCTGAGCCAAGGCGGCCGTGTCCCCGCTGCGGCTCCGGACCAGCCGCTCTTTTTTGTCTTGCGTCCACCTCGACGCGATGTTCTCGCCTGCCAGATGGACCACAGCATCAAAACCCTCGAAGTCAACGCTCCCGAGCTCAGGGTGGGCAGGATCC
>Ga0207105_1079_pt1 | contig 22737 bp, 26 predicted proteins | sample Alteio_BWMinHeat_77_FD_153569 | JGI IMG/M metagenome (GOLD analysis project Ga0207105, IMG submission 153569) | Enriched cells from forest soil in Barre Woods Harvard Forest LTER site, Petersham, Massachusetts, United States -... | ecosystem: Environmental > Terrestrial > Soil > Temperate forest >... | reverse complement strand
AATTACTACAGGGTCATGAATATGATAAAAAGTGCCAAAAAAGGTAGGGAAATAACTTATAAAGGAACATTCAGCATATTGAAACAGGAAAATGAAGAGCAAATCGCGCATTTCATAAAAACATACAATCTCAAAATTGAAGGGTCGATCTTTCAAACGCTTCCCATTCTAAATGGTATGGATGGTTTTTTTGGAGCGGTCTTGAAGCGCTAAAATAAAAGGCAATCTTCTCTAATGCCGTTCTTTCTACGAAGTGCATAATTTGCATAACATCGTTATATATTTCATTTTTATTTATCTCAAAAAATTCATGTGATAACCTCAAAGTTAATCATTAAAGAAAAGGTTTGATACGATGTTTTCCTCAAGTGTTACTTCTGCTAAATTTCGTGAGGCGGACTCTATTAACGATAAAGATGCTTATCCGACGAAAAATCCATTATGGCGAATGGTGGCTTATCCCGCTGAGTTAGCAATGAAAATATTGTGTACAGGAAGACTTTATATGGAGAGAACTAATGCCCTCAAGTGGTATAAACCTCAGCCATTTGAGTTAATAGATAAGGTTACAGGCTGGCTAAGACTTACTCCTGAATGTTCCTTTATAAGTTATTTCCCTACCTTTTTTGGCACTTTTTATCATATTCATGACCCTGTAGTAATTAAAGCTTTGTTTAAAGAATTTCGTGGTAGCTCAGAAAGCAATGGGCTATTTACGCCTACTAGATCAATAAAAACACTTCTTAATATTATAAGAGAAGCTTTTCCGGAAACTGAAATAACGGAAGAAGATGTGATATTTACTTGCTCTCATGCAAGCTCTAAATATTATCGTGCATGGCTTCATCACCTATTTGATGGGAAGCACATAACTAATTATCGTTCTGTTATTCGCGAAGAAGCAGAGAAAACCTTAAAAACTTGGGCTCTTCGCTGCAAACAAGACCAACCTATTCATCTAATGGAGACCGCTTTATTTGCTTCTCAGATAATTACTCGTTTAATGTTTGGTCATAAAATAGGTGAAGAGGCTCTAGCTAAGGCCGTTAATTTTATTAATTGGTATACACTCCATAAACAAATTGGTAAGGTATCTCAACAGGATGAAGAAAGATTTAAACAAGCGTTAATGACTTTCAAAACCACTGTGGATGATGTTATTGCTAGCGAAGAAGCTATCCTTTTTGCTCCTCAAAATCAAAATACGCTCACCTTAGCACAAAAAAAAGCGATGGCTTTTATTATTTTTTTTGCTGGGCAAGAAACTACTGGATTTCTGTTAGGTAATATTCTCCGTTTTTTAGCCCAAAATAATCACTTACAATCTGCCTTAAGAACAAAGATTCAAAAAAAGGATTTGTTAGAAGACGAAAAAGGAGAAATTCAAGCAGAAATAGAGAGTTTGATTACTCAATCATTAGCTACATATCCCCCCTCTTATGCTATTTCGCGTCGCATTATAACTGAAAAAGATATTTGTTTAGAGTATTTATTAGAAGGGGAAGAAAAGCCAAGAAAATTAATTATGAACAGGGGAAATATGGTCTCTGCCCGGATGATAGACGCTGCCGAGCGGATAAATGCATCATCACAGAAAATTACTCAAGAATGTTCTTATGATCTATGGTCTGCTTTTGGTGGTGGAGCTCATAGCTGTCCTGGAAAAAATTTAGCATTAACTGAAGTATTCGAATTTATTTTACTTGCTATTCGAGAGTATAATTTGACAACAGACCAGAATCAGGAGCCACATATTGTCGGACAGATTACCTTGCAATTTATTGAAGATATTACGATCAAACTCACCCCTCTTACTCAATAACTCTTAAGGCAGTTCTGCCGAAGGGTGCGGAGCACTGAACTTGGCTAAAGCAATTATAAAAAAGCAAAAAACAATCCTGGAATAAAAGAGGAACAGTAAATGGAATTAGAAGGAAAAATTTGGAAAAGCAAGAAATTTTGGCTTGTTGAAGTTCCTTCTCTTGATGCTATGACACAAGGTAGAACTAGAGCGGAAGCTTTGGAAATGGTTAAAGATCTAATTAAAGAGATGTTGATTAATTATTTTCCGGATGCTGCAATTGCTAAACTCGAAATAAATGTGCTTGATTATAAAGGCAGATCGATCGGAGTTACTACAAACAATAATAGTCTTGTTTTAGCCCTTTCACTAAGACGTCAGAGGGAAAAGAGCGGTTCAACTGTTAGAGAAGTATCAGGAAGATTAGGATCTAAATCCCCAAATGCTTATGCACAATATGAAAAAGGAAGATCTAGGATCTCACTAGAGCATTACGAACGTTTATTAAATGCAGCTAATCCATATAGACAAGCTCATTTAAAAATTGGTTAAATTTGCCTCTACGTCCTACGTTAGAATTCAGATTATAAAGCACGTTAAGAAACTTACAATCTTGCAAGCCTAATCCCAGTAATTTAACCGTTTTTTTCTAGACGTTGTTATTGAGTTTTTCAAATAATGCCAAGAACTGCTCGAAAGAAAGATCCCCGGGACGTGATAATGGGTTGAGGTTTAAAGAAGACAACGCTTCCATTACCTTTTCAGGCAGAAATATTGTTCGCAAAGACGCCTTAAGCATTTTCCGTCTATGTTCAAAGGCTCTCCTGGTCATCACAAAAAACTTATCTTGATCCGAAATCTGAGGAGGAGGCCTTAGCTGCAACTTCACCATCGCTGAATCGACATTTGGTGCGGGATAAAAACAATTTCGGCTCACAGAAAATGCATACCGAGGCTCGGTGAAAAAACGCAAGAAGACAGTAAAGGAACCATATTCCTTTGTTTTAGGGACTGCCGCAAAGCGCCTTGCAACTTCTTCTTGAACCATGACAACGCAAGAAGAAAAATGTTCATGCAAAGGAACTAATCGGACCAAAATCGGCGTTGTAATGTGATAAGGAAGATTTGCGATGATTTTTGCTTTTCGGCCTGCATATTTTTTCAAGACGCTTTCAATGGAAACATCGAGGATGTCTTCACATAGAACTTCAAAGTTATCGTAAGTCTTTTTAAAGCGCTCTAGGGCTTGGGCTAAAACACGATCTTTTTCGACAGCTATAACCGTAGCGCCAGCTTCAAGAAGAGCTTCCGTCAATGAGCCAGGGCCAGAACCTATTTCAAGGACAAGGTCGCCGGGGGCAACGTCTGCTTCCAACACAATTTTCCTAATGATGTTCGCATCAATAAGAAAATTCTGTGAGAGCATTTTTTTCGGGCTTATTCCCAAATCATTGAGAAATCGGTGCAACTCAGAAGGCTTGTATACCGGCATAGGGTTATTTCAACGCAAAAGGCTGAAAATCATCGGGCACCATTTCTTTGAGATAGCTTTCCTTAACATCAAAATGAAGACGAAGTTTGTCTAAATATTTATCTGTTTCTTCTCCGATTGCTATATCGACAAGTTTATCCTTAAGCTGATTTTCAATTTCGTTGAAAGAAATCACTCCTCCAGGAGTTAACTCTCGCAGATAAAAAATTCGAAATACAGTGGAATTATCTGTTCGGCTCTTCTGGCTATTGGGTTTACTATATTCACCCGGATTAAGTTTGGATAAAATTTCTTTATAAGCTTCCGAGACTTCTTTTTCGCCATGTCGGTATTCTTCAGAAATTGCAACCTTTGTCCCTTTGCTTAAGGACTGGATATCTTTGATTTTTTTTGGCAATTCATCCATTGGCACAGAATCTTCAGTAAGCATTTTATAAGCAATATTGGCTATTTCAGCTCCATTCACAGGATCTTTATCGCGTATAGATACAACTTTGTATTGCCAAACTGCTGAACGGACATTGTCTTTGATATATTGTTCATAAGCATCGCGAACATTCTGCGGAGTCACCTTTCTCATTGCTTTATTCTGAACACGATGATAGAGCATACGACGAATGGTTATATCACCTTGTAGAATTTTCCAGGCTTCATCAAAGGTTAATCCTACTTTATCCAAGTTGGTAATGATACTTGGCCCAAATAGCTGTTCCATTTCTTGACGCACATCTCCGCTAGAGACAGGAAGCTTGAGTTCTTCCGCATCGGCTAAAATCAACTCTTTATCAATCAACTCCATCAACATATGCTTCCAATTAACCTGGTAAAACTGATATCGAGCTTGCATTGAAGAAGTATATTCCGGATATTGCCTCAAGAAAAGAACATCCATTTTTTTCATAACGTCGATAACGGAAATGGCTTTTCCATTGATTTTAGCTAGAATCCTATTGTTAACAACAATGTGAAGCTCTTCATCATTTCCAAAAAGAAATGAGTCGGCTTTAACATATAAAGGCGACAGCACTGATATTGCCGTCATGCAAAAAATGATAATTTTTTTATTCATAATAAATACACTGTTTAACATGAAATATGAGTTGTTTTTGAGCTATATCGCACGCGGGCAGAATGTTAAGTTTTTGTGCTTACGCGGTATATACCGCGCGCGGTACATAAATCATAGTTCAAGCCGTTATTGTTGCCTAGCCAAAACCGATCTTCAATTGCTTATATTATCGATATGACTCTCGATTGCAAGCCTCTTGCCTCTAGGCAGCAGAACTATCTGACAAAAAAATAATTTACATTCTTACCTCTTTCCTGATTAAATAACCTGAATACACAGTCAACTTTGTTTAATAAGGAAAAAATTATGCTTTCTGATTACCAAATTCTTCTAGAGCATGAACCCACTCAGTGTTGTGAGAAACGCAAACCTTATCACTTTCTAACAGAACGCCATTTACAGGCCATGTGGTTTGAACAAAAATATTACAAAAATCTTCACACTTCTGAAGGGAAACTTGTCGAAGTAATCTCTCCGGGTATTTGGAACGCCGAGGCTGGACCCGATTTCCGCAAAGCGCATATCAGAATAGAGGGCATTGATCAGCAAGGGGATGTCGAAATCCACTTTGCCGATGCCAACTGGTATCAGCATCATCACCACTTGGATGAACGTTATGATCAAGTCGTTTTGCATCTGTCACTTTGGAAATCTGCAAAGAATAAAGCAATCACTACAAAAAATGGCCAGCATGTTACTCAAGCATATTTTGAAGATGCTCTCACAGTTCCTCAAGCTCGTCTTCCTCAACTCATCGACCTCGATCTTTATCCTTACAAAAAGTTCTTAGGGAGCGGTCGCTGTGCACAAACATTATTTCGTTCCATACCAATTCAAAAAATCAAAACCTTTTTCAAAGCTGCCGCTCTTTGGCGTCTTGATAAAAAAAGACTTCATCTCGAAGCAAAATTAGCAGATCAAACTTGCGAGTTAAGCTTAGGCATTGCTATGGCGTTAGGGTATAAACACAACTCAGAGGCATTTTTAGATACCTTTTGTTGGTTAAGACAAATGAAGCATTTGTCTCACGAAACACTTTTTTCTCTTTGCCTAGGCGCCTGCGGTTTTTTTGAAGAATCGCATCAAAAAAGATGGTTACACTCCGAATATTATCAATCTCTTCTCTCAATATATTCAAAGCTTCAAGAGATAAATTCAAAAAAATTTAAATTAATTCTCAATCAAGTTAGACCCATCAATCACCCCGTGCGAAGACTTTTTTTTCTAACCAAACTGGCCTGCGACGATCAAATTATTGCTAATCAAATTAAAATGATCTCTCTTTGGCGCCTTCATTGGCATACCCTCCATAAAAGGAAAAACGAATTTGAAAATGAACTGAAAGAGCTGCTACCAAATTATCAAGACCCTTATTGGAATCACCATTATACCTTTGAGAAAGAACCGAAGCCAAAATTTCTAACACTGCTTGGCGATGATTTGAAAAAAGAAATCTTAGTGAATGCTTTTCTTCCACTTCTGCAAGATGAAATTTTTCAAAGAAACGATCCCCATGAAATTTCCTGCTTTCAAGAATTTTACTCTTCACTGCCAGCTGCAAATACAAGCAAAACAAAGTACTTAACCCATCGTTTTTTTGGTGATCAAAAAACCATTTTCACAGATGCATTCACAGAACAAGGCGCTTATCAACTACATCGAGATTTTTGTCTTCACTACGAAGCCAGCTGCGAAGGATGTCCGTTCGTAGAGCGTTTCAAAACTCATTTTTTATAACGATTTGGTGCGTGGTTGCAAAAAATAGAATCGACGCGTATAGTCACCTCCCTTTGGGATGACTGCATGTCTAACCCCAGTAAAAGTTATTATCATTAACTTGCAAAATTTGGAGGCTTTTTATGGGCATTAGCGTTAGCGGAATTAAAAACGGTATCGTCTCAGGCTTTGGCACAGCTTGCACTGCCGTAAAAGATAGCGTAGTATGGTGCGGTCGCAAAATTTCAGCAGTATTCAATAACTACATTGTCCCAGCTGTCAAAGCAGCTTGGCAAGGTACTAAAAAAGGCTTCGAAAAAACGGTTGCATTTTTTAGAACGGGCTATGGCTTAGGTAGCTTGGCTGGCGTAACAAGCATTGCATTAATTGCAGCAGCTCAATCAAGCGCTCTTGAAGGCGATGACAACCGCTGGCTCCGTTATGGATTATTTGCAAGTGGTATTATTTCCGCTGTTGGCGCCGGTTATTTATTGGCAAAGGGATCAACCGCGTTGATTTAAAAATCGCTTTGCGATTTCTTATATCCTCTCAGGAGGCATGTTTCATGCCTCCTTTTTTCTATGAATCCTCAGCCTCGCTTTTCCAGTACAATGTGATCTTCGTTATCAAATGCATAATGCCAATGCCAAGATGGGTCTTGAATTTTTTCGATATCGAAAAAGACTTTTTCTTTATTCTGACGGGCTATAATACGAGAACCATCTGGCACTTCAATATAATAATCCCCAAAGAAATGAATATCCTCTGCCACAAATTCAGCGTTTCCTCGTAAAACAATGGTCAATGATTCTTTTCTTTCTATCCGATATTTCCAATATTCATTTTGAGCTGTTCGATCGATCCCTGCATTTTTTACGGTAACGTTTTTCAAAATGCATTTCCCAGATTCAATGCCATAATGAATTACGCCTTCTGCATCTCGTTTTCCTACGACATCGTCAGCTAGTATAAGCAAACTACCTTCAAGATTGAGATTTCTGATTTCCACTTCCGCAATTTCTAAAAACAACTCCGATCCATAACTAAGAATGCCATTTTGTATTTTTTGAGCAATGATTGAATACAATGGACCCAAAGCAGGATGAAAAAACGCTAAAAAAGAAGGGCCGTTTGATAAATAATCCTCTTCACTTCCCAATGAAGGTATTTGCATGCCGCAACAATTACTCAGCAAATCATACTGATTTTCAAGATACTCAAAAAAACATCCCACAGGTGTTTCAAGTATTGTTTTTCCCAATGCGTGGCTTTTTTTAGTGACGGAAATAGTTTTACGTCTGTCGTTATATGTCAAAAAAGTCTTAAGCTCTTGCTGCTCCCCTTCATTTAAGCGATGGTCAAAGGTATCCACGATACTATCTGCGATATTTTGCATTGTCGATTCAAGGCGCGCTGCTAAAACCACCTGCGTATTGCCTTTAGAATCCAAAGTTGTTACTTCGGTTTTCATGTTGATCAACATTCCTGGCAAGGGACTTTGTTTAATTGCTCTTCGAACTTCTTCAAGATCGACAAAAAGAATATTTGTGTTCGCAGGAAATTGAGAATATTTGCTTCCCGGTTCAACAGGAAGGTCTTTAATTCCTTTGTGATTAAAATCTGTATACTCAATGTTAGAGATGCAATAATCAAAACTATGATCTCTTTTTCTTTCTACCAATACATTCATTCCTTCGGCAGTATTTAACAAACGATAACAAGAGGCAAAGCCAAAAGCTTTGTCATGCTGACAGCCCAAGCCGACGAGAGCAAGAATTCCGTAATCCACTGAGGCAACAGGATTATTGATCTGACGAACAATTGCTTTTGCTCGTTGCTCCGATTCTAGCCAACTAAAGATGTGATTGTCTTCCGCAAGCTTCCATATAACCCCATGACCACCTGGCTTCAATACCAGTTTTAAGGGAGCCTGTATTGCCCAATTTCCCTCTTTAGTAATCATCGGCACTAAAGGCTGAACAAAAAAACGAAAACTCTCTTTTGGCCTTCCAAACCATTGATTCTGCTCACAGATGTTTAAAATGTGATGATGATTATTTTTTTCATGGGAAGTCATCATAGCAACAGGAGTCATAATTTTTTGATTGCACAACTTGTAGTGGAGGTATTCATGACCTTGTAAGTCTCGAAATAATCCCTCTAAAAGGGTTCTTTTGCAAAATAATAATGCTGCTGCCGGCAGCGCTTCGCCGGTTTTTTCATCATGCAAATCTAGCCGGTCACCCGCTCCGCCGACGGGAAAAATCTCTGCGATCTTGGGGAAATTCTCTATTCCCCAGCGTACAGCCTTTCTTACCTCAGAAGAATCCTGCCTAAGATCAAGTCCTTGGGGCTTTAAGTACTGAACACTTATTGGCAAACTCCCATTTTCCGTTTCTTGTTTTAAAATGGCTTTCAAAACGGTGCAATGGTAGCCTACAATACCTCCAATGACATCGTAGAAGTTCTCTATCAATATTAATGTTTCCAAAAAAGAGAGGAATTCCTCAGAAGAGGGATCATACTCTTCCAATTTTTGGAAGACGAGAAGGCCTTGACCCAAGGCCAAAATAGATTTAAGAGCTATTTCTCCTTCTAAAGAGGTATTCTTAAAATATAATTCTAAAAAACTTTGATCCATCAAATTGTTTCGAACAACAAGATCATCATCTAAAATCTTTAATTTTTTTCTTTTATCCGTCTCTTTTGTTAGCTTTTCAACAAGCGGTTCCAGAGATTTGATTTGTTCAAGAAGAGATAAATCACTCATCATGCACCCACGTTTCATTCTTTAACCTATGGAGTTCTTCTTAAGGGTGCATGAAAAAAGGCTTTAACGCAAGAGAGAGTCGTGATAAAATGGTTAGGGATAAAATGAAAGCGCAATTTACTAATAGACAATATTTTAATACTCTCTTCCCCAAGAGATTTTTCTAGCTATCTTTTATGCTGAAATTAAACTTTGTGATTTGTTTTGACTATAAAATGGAATCAGAGATACAAGAATCTCCTAGTAAGAACTATCATGTAATCGTGAGATTTTTTTGCAGAAAAGGGATATCCACTATCCACAAATCAAATAAGTTGATGGGAAAATTTTGTTGGTTTGTGTATGAAGTTTCTCAACATTGTTCAATAACCTAAAAGGAGTAACACGATGAGTAAAGAAAAAAAAACGTCAGCTTTTATGAAGCCGGTTCAAGTCAGCGAAGCATTGGCTGAAATTGTCGGCAAAGGTCCTATGGCTCGTACCGAAGTGACTAAAAAACTTTGGGAATATATTAAGAAGCATAAATTACAAGCTGCTGACAACAAGCGTAACATTGTACCTGATCAGAAACTCGCAAAAGTTCTCGGCTCTTCACAACCTATCGATATGTTTAAAATGACAAGCAAACTTTCCAAACACCTAAAAGAACCAGAACCAGAGTACGCTGGCCGCTAACAAGAGCTTAAGTGAGCGCTTTTTATGGCGCTCACTCTTTTTTTCCTCGGGTATTATACTCCAATCAAGATCAAAGTATACCTTCCTTTTATTTCCAAAGCTTGATATCCTTTTAGCTTCAGTTCAGGCAGCTTTTATGAAAAAAAATACTCCCAACCCAACCCATCTCAGCGATTTTCTTTGGGACCTTTGGTGCGTAGCCTCCATCATAGGGATATGGCCCCGCTTCATCGAACCCAATCTTTTGCATACTACCAAACTTAACCTGAAAATCCCAAAGCTTCCACAAGCATTGCACGGCATTAAGATTTTGCAGTTTAGCGATTTGCATCTAAATTCGAATGTTTCTGATTTTTTCTTGCGAAAACTTGTTCAAAAAATCAAAAAACTATCTCCCGATCTTATTGTCTTCACCGGCGATTTCCTATGCTATTCCCAAATGAAAGATAAAATTCGCCTCCAACAACTCCTTAACTCACTTGAGGCACCTTGTGGCTGCTTTGCCATCCTTGGCAACCACGATTATGAAAAAAGTGTTTCAATAAATCCACAAGGCGACTACGACATCATTTCTAAAAAACGTTCAATGATCAAAGAGGGATTCTCCCGTCTCTTCACTACAGTAAAATTAACAAAAGTGGTTTCGCCCGCCGCAAAATCTGTGGGTTTGCACCAAGAACTTTTGGATTTACTGCAACAAACTCCCTTTAAGTTGCTCCACAACAATACTGCGGTGGTTCCTATCAAAGGTTCTTATTTAAATCTCTGCGGCTTGGGTGAATACATTTGCGGACGGTGCCAACCTGAAATCGCATTCACACATTACGACAGGCGCTATCCAGGTATTGTTCTTGCCCACAATCCCGATAGCATACCTCTGCTTGAATCTTTTCCTGGCGACATAATATTATGCGGCCATACTCATGGCGGACAAATCAATATCCCATGGATGTGGAAGAAATTCACCTTGCTTGAAAATATGAATTTCAAAAATGGACTACATAAGGTAGGAACAAAATGGGTGTATATCAATCGCGGTATCGGCAGCGTTATGCCCTTTCGCTGGTTTGCACGTCCTGAAATTCTTTTACTCAGCTTGGAGTCGGACTCATGACCCTAAAAGACAATGTCAGTGTTATCCTCTTGGCTGGAGGCAAGGGAACGCGTATAAAAAGCACCTCTCCAAAGCAATACCTCCTTTTGAAAAATAAACTTATGGCTCGCCATAGCTTTGAGGTATTTTTATCCACACCTAATATCAAAGAAATCATTGTTGTTTGCGAACCCGCCTACCAGCATTATTTTGCCACCGACAGCCATGTGCCAATCCTCTTTGCGTTGCCAGGAGAACGCCGACAAGATTCTGTTTTCAACGGCCTTGAAAAAGTTTCTGCAGATACGGAATGGGTCTGCATTCATGACTCAGCACGCCCTCTCATCAATTCAGAAATAGTCAATCGCGTCATTGACGCTGCTTGCGAAGTCGGCGCGGCCACTACTGGCATGCCTCTTAAATTCACTGTCAAAGAAAGCAATGCTCAATGCCTAGTCAAAAAAACTCTCGACCGATCTCTTATTTGGGAAATCCAGACTCCCCAAGTCATCAAGATCGATTTATTGAAAAGAGGTTTTAATTGCGCCAACAAGAACAATTTAACTGTCACCGATGACGTCTCTCTTGTGGAGTTGCTTGGCCTTCCTGTAAAGTTAGTAGAGGGCAGCGACTGTAATATCAAAGTCACAACGTCCCAAGACCTCGTCATCGCCGAACATTTTATGGAAAAATTTTCTCCAGATGCAGAACATGCTAAACTATAAGCTGACCATTGCTTACGATGGCACAAACTATGGAGGATGGCAAATTCAGCCTAACGCAACGACGGTACAAGAGTTGCTTCAGAATGCACTACATGTCATTTTAAAAGAGAAAATAAACATCATTGGCGCCGGCAGAACAGATGCTGGAGTACATGCTTTAGAACAGATTGCCAATTTTAAATTTGCTCAGAAACTCGATCTGCATCGTCTTCAAGGATCTCTAAATGGCTTATTACCCATAGATATCCGTGTAAAAAGAATTGATGCGGTGCCCCTCGATTTTCATTCACAGTATAGCGCAATAAGTAAAACCTATCACTATCATCTGCATCTGGATCGCGTACTAAATCCGTTTCATCGCCTTTATCGACTGCATGTCTTAGAACATATCGATCCCGTCCGACTCAAGAAAGGCGCTAAGCTATTTCTTGGCACTCATGACTTTACTTCATTTGCCAACGAAGCCCACACAGGAACAGCTTCTCATGATCCCATACGCACTCTCACAAGACTGGATGTTTGTGAACAAGATGGAGGCCTGCGCTTAGAATTTGAAGGTGATGGCTTCTTATACAAAATGGTCCGCAATATCGTAGGCACTCTCCTAGAGATAGCTGCCGGCAAAAGAACTTGTGAGGAAATTCCAGCAATATTTGCTGCCAAAGACCGAAAAAAAGCGGGCAGAGCCGCAGGCCCCAAAGGTCTTTTTTTGGTTAAGGTTGACTATCCGATGGCATTATCCGGAATCGAATCAAAAGTAGAATAATGCAAGACACCTTTTGCTTCAAAAGAGGCAATTTCGGGATAATTCACTTGGCTTATTAAAATAGGCTTTGCACGCGTACCCATTAATGCCTGTAGCCCACGTGGAGAGTCTTCAAAGCCGATGATGTTATCCTCCGGCAGAGCAAATTTTTCGATGGCTTTAAGGTAACATTCCGGATCTGGCTTAGGATGAACATAATCTGTTCTCGTAATCCAATAGGGAATTGTTTTAAGAATAGGATTTTTTCTTACAACGGTTTCGATCAGTTCAAGAGGAGAATGAGTGACAACGCATCGTTTAATGTTAGCTTCTTGAAGGGCTTTGAGGATTTTTTCTGTGCCTGGCATGAGATGCACAGCACCTTCATTTAATAAATCCAAGACAGCTTGCTTTTTTTTAGCATAGAGCGTTGCCCAGACAGGTTCTTTGGCATAAAGTTCTGGAAATCGCTCATAAATTTGTTCTTTCAAGGCTTCAGCACGATAGTGGGCTGCTTGACAATATCGCTCGAAACTCCAGTCAAGGATAAATCCATAGGCTTGACACATACGCTGATAAGAGAGATAGTGAATTTCTTCCGTATTGACAAGCAATCCATCAAAATCAAAAAGAAAGAGTTGAAATTGGTGAATCCATTGCATAGATTTGTATGGCAATGAGGTTGAATTTGAAATATTCATAGGTTCCTGTCTTTCTATAAATGGAGCTAAATTATATGATATCCCTGGCTTTTTTTGATAAGGAATATATATGAAATCCTTCCTTCGCTTTCTCTCAATCCTCTCTTTAGGAGTATTTACAGCTTGCTCCTCATCCTCTGAAAATCCCGATGCGAAAAATTCCCGCAAAAAAAATCAAAAAGGTGAATACGTTTATCGCCAGCATGATGAACATCTCTTTAACGTTCCTCCACCCGAAAAGAAACATCTCGACCCCTACCCTTGGGAAAAAGAACTCGTTGGCAAATATCCTAAGATAACCAAAGAATTTTTTCGTTGCAAAGGCAGCCAGCTCAACCCTCCTCGCATCGTTTCACAAAACGGCGAAACAGTGCGTTTTTACGACTGCGGCGGAGCTGAAAAACATAGCCTCCCCTTGCGCAATAGTAAAGAATTCATCTACCCCATTTTGATTGATCTCATGAATTATATTCAAACCAGGACAGCAAAGCGCCTGGTCATTACCTGCGGCCATCGCTGTCCCGATCACAATACCTACGCCGACCCCTCAACAGAAGCTCAGCAATCAAAGCATATGATCGGTGCAGAAGTCTCTTTCTATGTTCAAGGATTAGAAGACCGACCCGAACTCCTTGTCAAGTACATCCAAGATTACTATAAAGAAAAACATAAAGGTGATAAGGAGTACGAAGAATTCCAACGCTATTCAAAACGCGATGTCAATGTCGCTACTCCCCCCTGGTACAACAAAGAGGTCTTCGTCAAACTCTTCACAAAGAAAGAAGGGCGCAACTTCGATAACCGCCATCCTTATTCCTACATCAGCATCCAAGTGCGATTTGATGCTGAACTCAATGAAAAAGTCATCTACTCTTGGGAAAAAGCCAACCGCAATTACTTAAGATGGTGACAAGAAAATAGTTTATCTTGCGACTTTTGTCTAAGTTTTCTATACTGCTGCCTACACATATGCCGATGTGGCGGAATTGGTAGACGCGGTAGACTCAAAATCTACTCTTGGCAACAAGGTGCTGGTTCGAGTCCGGTCATCGGCAATTGTCCGGAGATTTTTTCTGAAAAGAAAAAATCTCCTTTTTTTTAGAATACCTTCTTAGATAAGATTTTTTTATGCGCGATAGCTTGGAATTAGATAGGGAAAAAGCGAAAAAATTATCTAATTCTAGAATAGAAGAAGCTAAAGTCCTGCTTCGAGAAAATAGTTTTTCGGGTGCCTACTATTTGGCTGGGTATTCAATAGAACTAGCTTTAAAAGCAGTGATTTGTAAAACATTTAAATCAGAAACAATTCCAGACAAAAATTTTGTAAATAGTCTTCATTCACATAAATTAGTTGACTTGATGAATTTATCAGGCTTAAAAATCCAGTTTGAAAATGATAAAAGGGACAATCCCGAATTAGAAAATTTCTGGACCATTGTCACAAAATGGAATGAAAATAGCCGTTATGAGATAAAAGGTAGGCAAGATGCTTCTAGCATTATTGAAGCAATAATCAATCAACAAAATGGGATTCTCACATGGATAAAACAACATTGGTAGAAAAACAAATCCAAGAGGGGAAACTATTCATATCTGAATTGGATAAGGCTGGACTAGAAATTAAGGCCGCTTTTTGGTTGTATGATGAGAATGACTTATCTTGGAAATTATTGATCGCTTCTTCCTCTGAGAAATTAAATATGAAAAAAAGCATTCTAGAGGCATATGGAACGTTGACTAACATCATGCGCTCCATTCCCGATCTTTCCCTGATTTCGTCGAGCGATATTGTTTTGATTCCACTTGATCATCCTCTCATTAAAAATATCGGACCTCTCATTAAAACAGGTTCTGATATTGTTGATATGAGATTCTCTAACACTCTTCTCAATAAAATTTATGTCGAAGGAATGCATCTTTATAGAATGAATATCTAAGAGCATTCATACCAATCTAATCCTATATTATTTACCTTTTCAATCTAATAAAGATCATGACGACTTTTAATATTCATTGTGACGACCCTTGGTTTTCCTACATCCGGCAAGGCATTAAACCCGTCGAAGGGCGAAAAAAAACGCATTCCTATAAAAGAATTAGGGTGGGTGACAAAATCAATTTCACTAATGGAAAAGAAAGTTTTATTGCAGCTGTTATCGAGATTCGCGAATATGACTCTATCGAGAAGTATTTGGATGATGTAACTCTTGAAAAAGCCTTACCAGGAATCAATTCAATTGAAGAAGCATTAAATATCTATTATCAGTGGAGCTCTGAGGAAAAAATCAGACAGTACGGCTTCTTAGGAATCTTTGTTAAACCTGTCCAGATTTTGAAACAACCCTAAAAAAATGTCAGAATGTCAGGCCTGATACCATTACTGACCCCATTACTCAAGAGGACCATCTGCTTTATATGATGTTTTCCTGAAATATTTAGATAGGAGCGCAATTAAAACACGCCATAAAACAGTATCTATAAGGATGCGGCAATTGAAACTTGGTCAAAAATTAACACATTTTGTTGAGGTATTATGAGAAAAAAATCGATGTTTATTTTTTTACTGCTCTTTATTTACTGTCTTCAGTTGGAGGCTACTCAAGTCGTTTTAATCACTGGAGCTAATAGAGGTATTGGCTACAGCGTTGCCAATCGTCTTGCTAGTAAAGGCTACATAGTTTATGCGGGAGCGCGTAAAACATCATCTTCAAATCAATTACTACAAGCATGTGAACAGTTTCCTGGTCATATGCACATCATAGAAATTGATGTAACTGATCAAAAGCAAGTGGACGATGCTGTTAATACTATTATCACGAAAGAAGGCCGCATTGATGTTTTGGTGAATAATGCGGGAGTAGAAATGTTAGGATCTATCGAAAATCACACAATTGAGGAAGCTCAAAAACTTTTCGATGTTAATTTTTTTGGGCCAATGAGACTTTCTCAAGCTGTTTTGCCATTCATGAGGGCCAAAAATGGTGGCCGAATAATACAAATAAGTTCCAGAAGTGGTTTTAGGCCATTACCTTCAATCAGTGTTTATGCTGCAACAAAATATGCTCTTGAAGGGATTTCGGAAACGATGGCTGCCACATTAAAACCATGGAATATCAAAGTATCATTGATTGAACCGGGTCCTGTATCTACAGAAATGGACTTTTTAGCATCTTATGGTTCCAAATTGTCCCCTGAAAACGATCCTTTTAAAGCATTGTTTCATAAAGTTGGTTTGCTTGATCCTGTTAGTCCTATAGCTCAAACTGCTGATGAGATTGCAGTTTTTGTTCAGAAAGCTATTGAAGACAATGAGCCACTATTCCGTTACCAAACTACTGATGCAATTAAACAACAAGCCCAAAAAAGGTTTGTTGACATCTCTGGAATTTCTTATGTTGAAGAATGGGATAAAGTCCTCTATCCGTAGAATTTTTATTAATTTCATTTTCTCCCTTAAAAATTCCCCGTCGTTGAAGTTCTATTTCTATGAAGGAGGTAAAATGGGGCAGAAATTGATAGTTATAATGATTACGAAACACTTTTAATCTTGCTGCTGTTCTTTTCCCACTGGTTTGTGAGATAAGGTTTCACTTTGATAAAGGGCTCTAACTCACAAAGTTGCTTCATTCCCTCGAGAAATTGGTTCGAAAACGCTCCGGTACTGGGCATTCCACAGCACTTTCCTAACGGAAAGCGCTTTTTTTCTAAACAGACATTTTCAAGGGTGCTCGAGACAAGGGATTTGATCTTTATAATCCAAACAAAACTTACCATAAATCTTTACATCTTTTTGCCGAATTTGTATCACCCAAATCACTTTTAATGGATTGTTGCTAGGAAAGCGAATAAAATCATTCTCATCCAAATCAACTGCTTTGAAATACATGTTTTCAATTTGAGCTGAGGAGTCCTTTTGAAGTAGAGGTTTATCGAGCAATGTCGAGAAAAATGCTCCAATGAATTCAACCCAAACTTCTTTTTTTGAAAATACTTTGATTTGTGGAATTTGCGTCTGAAATGACAAAATTTCACCCTGTAAATCGCGTATTGAAAATAATTCGGCAATCAAATGATTTGTACTCTGCTGTGATTCCGGAATATCAAATTGTTCTTCAATCTTCTTCAAAATTAATGAGATTCTCTTCCGATCCAAATTGGCGTGAACTGATAGATCACCGTATAGATTTATCATAGGGTAATTTAATTTTGCATTTATCTCGGATAATTCTCTTAAATGTATTATCAATCGCGAACAATCATTGGCGCTCAAAAAAGGCTATGAAAGAATAGCTTGTATATTTTCAATTTGTTTATTTGGTTTTATTTTTAACGGCATTCCCCCTCGATTAAATCATTATTTTTTTCGAAAACTCATAACTGATCAGCTGTAACGGTTCGGTTTTTTTAAATGCTTGTTCTTCATGAGAAATTTTTAAAAGCTTCTTTCCTCCATCTGTATGAGCTATTTTTGCAACAAATTCTAAAATTTCTTTTTCTGAATCTGAAAAAACACTTAAATCAGGTTTTTCAATGCTTTTTAAAATGTGGTGGCCACCAGAAATCAAAACACCCTTTGAGAGAAATAGCTGATAGATATTCTGAAACTGATCTGGGCATGGGCCATATTCTAAATGAACATACCTAGCTCCAGTTATGCTCATTCCATGTTGTTGAAAATGTTTAAAATCCGCATAAAACAAGGCTTTATTCAAAAACAAAGGGATCTTCGTGAATCCTATCAAATAGCGCACAGCTTGTTTAAACAGCTCTAAGCAAAACGGCCTATTGCCGCTGTATATGTCAGAAGATTGGCTTTTCCAATGAACTTCAAGGGCATTGAGTTCTGCGTAAGCCTCATCGCATTTCAAACGAATATGATCATCCTGTACGACGTCTTGTACAAAATATGTCTCCCAGCGCTTTATACTTGCCTCTCCAACTTTTAAATAGTTGGCAAAAGCAGCTTGAGACATTCCAAGCGAAGCGCGATATTTGATAATCGCTTCAGATGTCAGAAGATGGTGTTGCTTGCGATATTTATCCGCAGCGCTCCTTCTAAGCACATTCATTTGCTCGCCATCCATTAAAGGGGTCTGACATTTTGTGCAAACAAACGAGGGTACGACTACCTCAACTTCCTCTCCTTTTATCTCAGGATTAAAGCGGATGTTTTTTGACTCAAACTTTTCACAATCACAATTTAGGCACTTCATTTAATCTTCTCCTTTTTGTTCTGTCGAACGGCTGTGGTGTAGTGAGACGTAATAATATCGCTCATCCTTCAAAACAAATTTGATATACATTTGCTTAGCACATCTAGGACTCCACCAGCTAAAGGCTAGTAATTCAAGCCCAGCTATTGCTTTCTCATAGGACTTTTGTGGAGGTCTTGATCCCTTGTAATCCTTTGGAGAAATTTCCTCCAGCAGCTCCCTAATCAACTGCCAAACATCATTTGTGTCCCCGATGTCGAGATCATTTAACTCACCGACAACCTTAGAAGGGGTAGCAAACACCCCGTATCGGTTTTTTAAAAACTCTTTTGCTTCATCTAATCGCTTGGTCAGCTCTCGATCCGAAGGGCGCTTATCGTGCATTTCATATCTCTTCGTATATTATCATAGCATCATATGATACCATTATGCAAGAAAAAAAGTCAATACTACAGGTGCTGTTTCTACTAATGAGTAGTATTTAATCTCTTAGAATTAAAGGTTTATGGCAATTGAGCGGAAATTCATTGCTGCAAACCGCTGCCTAGAGCCCAATGTCTTCAAATTTAAAAAAAACACTTACACGACTTTTCTCGCATTCAGTCGCCCTACACGGGCTATACCCTTCGACGCTCTGTCCCACCGTTCCATCGCGCTAAGGCGCTTAAGTTACGGTGGGCTGTAATCGGGTCGTCCTGCGCATTCGCTCCGGACTTAGAACAAAAAAACGTTAATTATGCCCTAGAGCCCGCCTAGGGCGATTGATTACAGCCCACCGTGACTGAAGCGCCTTAGCGCGATGGAACGGTGGGTGAATGCCACAAAAAAATAGAGCTCGGTAGAGCGACTGAATGCTAGCCAAACGGTGTAAAAACTTTTTAATTTGACGACATTGCCCTACAGACCTCTTCAATTGAAGAAGCATTGAGTATCTACTATCAATTGACGTTAGTTCCGTAATAAGCATTTAGATAGGTGTTCCCAAGATCGTAGTCTGTATCATTGGTGTAACAATAAGGAGATACGAACGGAGCTACAGAATCGTAAAAAGTTCTTAAGCTAAGCAATGCTGCAGGTCCTTGTTCCTGTTGATCCCAACTAGCTCTAAGATGCCACCATTCAACTGCAGCCCTTGGGAAAAAAGCCGTATTGCCCTGGGCGTATTGTCCTCCAAGGGCCACAAATTGAAAGCCTACTTGAAAATTAGCCTGTTGAGCCTGAAGTGTCTGTAAATAATCGATAGCTAAATCAATAGCCGTATTAGGTACTGGAGTGAATGCCATCAAAGATTTTATTTTTAAAAAAGGGGTAGTAGGCGAGTCTTCCCACAATGGAGCCAAGCTAAGATAACGGCCAGTGTTAATAGTGACTCTGGGATTAAATCGTGCTTTTCATATCCTCCTAGAACCCATCAAGGGGCTATAGTGTTTATCATTCCAAAGAAAGGTCTTACGATTATAAACAGCTGTGTCATGGCCTCCACATGGATTGGGTGTGCGTGGCTTTTCATCTCAAATCGTTGAGACTACACGGTTGAATTCACCGAACGCCAATAAACATGACCATCAGGACGAACAAGCACGGCTCCTCCGCGTTCAATCCCATAGAGTTCATGAAAATCATTATTGATGTCATTGTAGTTTCCATTCTTTCCAATGGATACGCATCGAAAAGAAAGAGCTGGATTCATGCTCAACGGAAGTTCTTGGCTATTTGCACGCGCATGTACCAGAACTCAATATCAAGGATTTCGATCTTTAAATCAGGAATCTCAAATGTCTCGCGGATAATTTGAAGGCAATATTCTGTGTGAAAATCGGTATCACCTTTCTCCATTTCAGGGCTAAGCTTAATGCCCATCAACCATTCGTCCTTACAGTTTACAGACTGAATAAAACGACCAAACGAGGCTTCTCCGAGCATAAAATAAGCAAGACTTGGGCGGTATGGAGCGATCGGATAGGGATCGGCTTTAAAGTAGATACTCACAAACTTACCCAAGTCCTCTCTTCCAAGGACAGGGATTTCCAAAAGCTTCCGTATAGGGCTCCTGGCTCCATCGGCAGCTAACAAATACTTAGCACGAATCTGAAATGTTTCGCCTGTTTTCTTTTGAAGCGTGGCTATAAGGGAATCTTTTTCTTCAACGAAGTCAATGAACTCTGTTTCGTATTGGATGCTAACGTGATCTTCTTGAATGGAATTCCTTAACAGATCCTCAAGACGAGCCTGAGAAAGGGCTGCTGGCTCACAAGGACTACAGCGAGTCGCCAATTCATTATCGAAAGAGATCTTTGCTAGTTCTTCCCCACAAAAACTCTCAAGCCACATGATGCGTCGTGCTTCTCTAGGAAAATCCCATTTTCGTATCGCTGCTTCTATTCCGAGAGCACGAAATATTTCTACACTTCGCACATTAAGATTTCGTGCTTTCGGATGGCGATTCATTGTGCTGCGTCTATCAACAAGAATTGCGTTTATGCCCATTCGTTGAAACAGTAATCCCGCTAACTTTATTAGATCTGAATGATCTGGTAATGGCTTTTATTGAGAATTACGAAAATATGCGTATGAGCAGCAGGACACTTATCCCCCTCGCAAAAATTTACTGGCCGCTTGATAACAATTGAGGATTCTTACGATATGGACCATCGCTGTTATTACATTCTGGCTTTATTTCTTTCCAAAAAATTTTGCTCTTTCTTTAGATCCATAAATCGAGATATCAGCACATGTATATTTGTAAATGGATCTTCTTTTGGGTCATTACATTTTTGTGAAGCGAGCTTAGAAGCGTTTTTGCAAGCAGTATCTACAAGACCATGTGTAGAGTTAAAAATCTGAACACCATCTTTGTCATAACTAGAAAAACCTGGCAATTTCTTCAACGCTTTCAGCATTTGTTGAGGACTGCCAAAGCCCGTTTCTCGTAATTGAAAATGAAGATAAGGCCATAGCTCGAAACAAGGATTGCATACAATTGGAATAAAATTTTTGTGTTTGCAGAGTTCAATCCCGCTTAAAAAAGCAGGAAGATCATTGTCTCGGTCGAATACACAATAAATTTTATCATATTTCATTTCCTTTGATTTTGCTTTAGCTGTATTCACAATGCTTTTTGGATCGGTTCCCTCTCCTTTAATGATGTGAACGTGGATGCGCCAACTTCTTGCCAGCTCGCAAAGGTAATCTACTTCAGATTCTCCTTCGCATACAACTAAATCAAGGGGAGAATATAACGGATTTGCCTTTCTATAGGAACGTATGGAAATTCTTTTAGTCATGAGAAACGAAATTTCCCTATGAATGGAAGAGCTCCATAGCGACCTTGTAGATAACCTTTGCCAATGGCTTCACCCTTGCGCGGTTTAAAATCTAAAAGGGAATAGAGGCGAGATCCTTGTTGTTCATCTTTCTGTATAAACCAAACTTGATCCCTTCTAAATAAATCACTGTCTAGCAAAGAGGTGTCATGAGTGGTGAAAATCAGCTGAGCATTCTTCTGGTTAGTTTTTGGGCTATGAAAAAGCTCTATTAAGTATCGGACGATATTAGGATGGAGGTGAAGGTCAAGCTCATCAACGAAAAGCACTAAACCTTCACGCAGTGCCTTCAACCATCCCCCAGCTTGCGAAAAAAGCCTTTGTGTTCCATCAGATTCATCTAAGAATAAGTCGAAAAACACCTTTTGGTCAGAATCAAGCATTTTGTGCTGTGTTCTAACAGCTACCTTTTTTATTGGAGGTGCTTCTTCCTCAATTAAGTGAAAGTTTTCGATCCCAATATCTGCACACTCCATGAATTTGTGAATCCATGGTGCTGTTTTGGGATCTTTTAAAAATTGAAAGGTAAGATCAGGATTAAAATAAATTTCTTGTGCAGGCCCATTTTTAAGCAAAATGACAAGTTGATCTCTAAACCAAAGAAAGATAGGTTTTAGCTGCTCGCTGTTGAATTGAACGGCTGTGGAAAGATAGAGAGCGTTGGCCCGGGTCATTTGTTCCCAAACTTTGTGTTCACCCTTAAAGCTTGGCCCTTGATACCATTCATAAGTTTTTGAAGAGAGATTCCATTTTCTGGTAAACCACGTTTGACGATAGTTTTTAGGATATGCGTAAAGCTCCTCACTGATGATCTGATCTTCGGTGAGAGCCACATGATAAGTGAAACGAACATCATTACAAATGAAGTCGATAGAAAACTCACTCGGTTCATTTTGAGATTTTGCACTAAGTCGAAATGGCTGCAGGGGGATTTTTTGCTTTTCTTGATATGCCGTTGAAGATGCGAGAACAAACTGTTGTAAGAAAAAAATCGCTCGGATCAAATTGCTTTTTCCGCCAGCATTAGGGCCATAAATCACAGCAGAGCGGACAAGACGCTGACTTTGAGAAAATTCAAATGTATTTGAATCGCGCAGCTCTGACCCTTTCCCTGCCAATAGATTCAAGACCTCTTCTTTCTCGAAAGATCGAAAGTTTTTGACTGAAAATTGCAATAACAAGGGTTTTTCTCCTGCGTATTTCTTGTGTTTTATTCATTTTTGCACATTTTCTGCAAAATGTCTATAAAATTTATGTAAAATATGCTAGATTTTGGGCTTCACTACGTTTCTCATCCTCTTGAAAAACAAATGTATTTTGAATTAGACTGCTTTCTTTAGGATAAACCAGTCAGGTCTCAGATCTCAAAATTGAAACCTTTTTTGTTTTAATTTTTTTTTACAAGAGCAGCTAT
>Ga0207105_1085_pt1 | contig 22744 bp, 20 predicted proteins | sample Alteio_BWMinHeat_77_FD_153569 | JGI IMG/M metagenome (GOLD analysis project Ga0207105, IMG submission 153569) | Enriched cells from forest soil in Barre Woods Harvard Forest LTER site, Petersham, Massachusetts, United States -... | ecosystem: Environmental > Terrestrial > Soil > Temperate forest >... | reverse complement strand
TTTGCGCCTGGTGTGAGCAAGAGCTTATTGGCGCTTTAGTCGTGGTGGCGGAAGTCTCGACAATCCATTCCATGGTTTGCGGACTCGACTATTTGCATTCAAAAAAGAGCTTCACCTATTCAAAATTGCATTATGAGTTTATTCGTCAAGCAATTGCTGCAGGCAAATATAAAGTGGCAAACGTTGGCGTAACAGCCAATCAGGCTAAAGGAACCTTGGGGTTTTCCCCTAGAGAAGTCATCATTGAGATTTCCGCTCATAGCCCATTCTTGAGTTCTATTTTGCGACTAGCTCATTCGGTCCTAAAAGTTTACATAAACGCTGACAATGCAGTCTGCGTTAGGATGCGCTGGCCTTTAGGTGTTCCAAAAGCACCTCTCAAAAAAAACTGACATCCTTAAATGCTTTGACGCTCACCTTATACAACAAATGGTCGTGAATATAAGGTAATCGGGCGTGATGAAGTAATGGCAATATATAAAGAAAAGTTTTTTGATGTCACAAGCGATTTTGATATTCAAGAAGTAACGATTCGTTCAAATGAGTTACAGCCAGAAATTATTTGTAAAGTATCTGAAAATAAAAAAGAGGCTAATGAAAAATATCGAGCGGAATTTCATGATCATACTATACTGCATCTTGTCCATGAAGAAGGTGATTGGAAAATAGGAAAAATTATCAGTCAAGTAAGCAAAAAGAAATTATCATAAACTTTTAAAGTCTTAACGCGTACGGCAATAATCAAACGCAGAAAAACAGATCCGCCGTACCGCTTTGGGTATACCTTCATAGATCCTTGGGTTTTCTTGTGGTTGACAGTGCGGAAATTGCAAAGCGGTATGGCATTCTCTTTAATCTGAAATTAGTGAAAAACCATACCGCACTCCGAAAAAAGGGCGAAAGCCCCTTAAACCCCAATGAGAGAACACTTGCAACCCTTCGCGCATCTTTAAATCATTTTTATAATGCGATTGCCCTGGGAATTCAAAAAAAAGGTTCATCGCAAAAATGAGTACCTATCCGAGAGGATTCAGTAAAAAAGATTAGTATGGAGAATAAGTCATATATATACATGGATTTATTTTTAACTTCGTGCAGTTGGCATTCCTGCACAAAGGATTTAGTTAGCCGCGAATAGCGGCAGCAGTACCCAGGCGAGTAGGAGAGATTTTGAAAAGTAGCTCCGCATCCTCATGTGTTCGAGCATCGGAGATGCGGCTCGCTTCTATTTGCCGGCAAATCATTCAAGAACAAATGAGTATTGATGGAGAGGCGGTTCCATGGAAAGATCTACGTCTATTTAAGGAAATGCTGCTTTCTCGTTCGATAGAAACTTACAAATTAGCGATGCAAGAGGTTCATGAAATCACATTTTTTGATCGAGATATTCTAGAGCTAATCAGCTATGACCGCCATACAAAGACGGAAAGTTCCATGGCATTAAAAAATGCTGCGCAAACTTTTCTGTACAATAAGAAAGTTTTTGTGGCTCCTCCCTGGAAAGAAATCTATTGCAATGACAATGAAAGAAAACAAACCTTTGAAGAAGCCGTAGAGGTTCATAATAGCATTGTCAATGTATATCTAAAATATGGCCGCGAAATTATTGAGCTACCGAAAACAAGCATTGAAAATAGAGCGGATTTTGTCATCACTCATATTTTTTATTAATTTTTTTAGAAGGGTTACTTTTCATTGCCGCAGCAATTAAGGCTTCCTTGCTCTTAAACGCATGAACGATAGCTGGATTGACAAGGTAAAACTCTCCGTGCAGATAGTCCATAAAGATCCAGTCGCGACCATCGGGTAGACGTCCTGCATATTCCCCTGTCCAATCTGTGCACCAGATATTTGGATACAAATGCAAAAGGTGCTTTTCTGGATCTTCGCAAAGCATATGCGTTGCATAAGCTAAAGCGGGTTCCTCCTTAAAAATATATCCCTTTCTGCAACAATGTTCCCAAAAATCTTTAGCTAGCTCGCAAACAATGTCGATCGCTTCGCGTTTAACGATGAAAAAACCACTATTGACATTATACACTTTTTCACCCGTCACACCGCATTGACGCATCATTTCAACATATTCAGAAATAAGGTGGTCGTGCCAGAACTTCCGCGGCGAAGGTTTTGCACAATCGCTCTCTAAAAACGAATGAATAGGGGATTTTTCCATGAGATGAAGAATATCTGGGAGAGGACGGATAAAATAATTGTCAGCATCAAGAAAAACAAAATAACGATAATCTAATTGTTTCATAAAGGATTGAAGAAAGGTAAATTTGAAGAAATAGGTTTTTTCTTCAAATTCAGTAAATTGCCTTATAGGGTGCGTTATCGCCCCATTAATCTCCTTGTCGCAAAATACGTGGAAATCTTCTTTCATCCCAACGGCTCGGTAGGAATCGACAAGTGCTTGCAGCATAAAGGCATGCTTACCTACGCCGATTGACCAAAAACATAGATCTTTCACGCTCTACCCTCAGGCACGAAGCTATATTGTTAAAAAATAACTTAATAGATTTATCAACAATACACAAGGTGATAATTATTTTAATATATACCCCAATCGGGCTCAAATTGGAATTTGAGCCCGATTGGAGTATATAGTGGAAAACAGGCTATAAAAAAAAATTAATTTATTGATCCGAGATTTTTGATCTCATGGGTTCCTTGAGGAACTCTTTAGAGAGAACTTTGCTTGCATTCAATTTCAAATGAAGTCAACCGTTCTCTGATAATTTTATCCACTTCGTCAGAGTCAAGTTCAGATCCAAAGATATTGAAAAATATAGATAAATGCGTCATAGGGTTAGCTATACCGAAAAGACAGAATAAAATTTATTCAATCCTTAGCGAAGAGAAAAAATATGTCACGGATTGTTCGTTTTCATAAGATTGGCGGACCAGAAGTTCTACAGATTGACAACATCGAAGTTCCCGCACCTTCTGCAGGTGAAGTTCGTATTAAAGTTAAAGCATTGGGATTAAATCGAGCAGAATCGATGTTTCGCTCCGGAAAGTACCTTGCTCAGCCAAAGTTTCCTTCCCGATTAGGTTATGAAGCCTCCGGCATTGTCGAAGCCATTGGTTCTGGAGTTACAGGATTGGCTCCAGGTGATGTCGTGAGTATTGTTCCTCCGATTGACCAAGGCAAATACGGCGTTTACGGAGAGATTGCAACGATACCCTCGCAGTTTGTAGTGAAACACCCTTCATCGCTTTCTTTTGTAGAAGCTGCCGCTATTTGGATGCAGTACATGACAGCCTATGGAGCCTTAATTGACATCGCGGCAATCAAAAAAGAAGACTACGTTGTCATTCCTGCCGCTTCAAGCAGCGTTGGATTAGCCGCTATTCAGTTGTGCAATCTTGTCGGGGCCATACCGATTGCAACAACTCGTACAAATAGCAAACGCAAGGCTCTTCAAGATGCAGGAGCTGCCCACCTCCAGGAAAGCTAAAGCCGATTATTGCCAAAACATTTGCTCTAGAAGACATTGTCGAAGCTCATCGCTATTTGGAATCGAATCAACAATTTGGAAAAATCGTGGTAACCGTCTAAATTAGGAGGTCTCTACAGAAGCCATTCAAAAATTCGAGGCTGAAAATTGAACGCGTGCTTAGCTTTGGCATTCGATGCACATCAGTGTATTCTTTTGGCAAATGAGTCAGCATATCGATTACGATTTCCGGCTTTACATTTGCCACCGAAGAAATAACGGCTTCGCGTTCAAGAATATTTAAAATTAAAGGTTTAGCGCCTTTACCTGCGATAATCTGAGCCCGTTCTTTCGATTGAGTAATTCCATAGACCTCATGGCCATCTTGGATGAGAAAGTCAATTAACGGTTGTCCGATAACGCCGGAAGCCCCAGCAATAAGAATTTTCATAAGTTAAACCACCAAAAATCATCTCATTTTTCACCCATTAATAAATAATTTCAAACTTGATTCCAATTAAATTCTTTGAGATTTCCTGGAAAGCCCTAACTATACAGAAACATATTCAAAATTTGGATTTTTGTAGTTGAAGTACTCCCAGAAACATAATATATTAGCAGTAAATAAACGAGAAATTATGGATAGTTTTCAGACATTTATTCTGCTCATGTTTGCAGCGGCCATTCTCGTTGGAATTTCTCAAAAAATTCGCATCCCTTATCCTATTGGACTTGTACTCGGAGGCACAGCCCTTGGGTTTTATCCTAATCAACATGGCATCTACTTCGATCCCAATTTGATTCTCGTGGTTGTCCTACCACCTATTCTATATTATGCAGCTTTTGGAATCTCATTTCGGGAATTCACACACAATTGGAGAGAAATCCTCTCTCTTGCATTGGGGTTAGTGGCATTCACAACATTTGTGATAGGTGTTATCTTCAAATGGATTTTTCCTGAATTTCCTTGGGCTCTAGCTTTTGCCTTTGGCGCGATTGTATCGCCTCCAGACGCCATTGCAGCCACAACAATTCTTAAACGTTTTGCAATTAACACTCGCTTATTAACGGTATTAGAAGGCGAAAGCCTCATCAACGACGCTTCGGCTATCGTGTTATATAGAATGGCGGTGGCATCATTGCTTTCCGGCGCATTTTCATTTTCAGAAGGAAGCATCGATTTTGTCAAAATAGTCACTGGAGGTATTGCTGTAGGTTTTGTTTTGGGTTATCTAACTCAAAGATTCTCAAGACGCTATTTAGAACCTGTCGTGGGAGTCGTGTTTTCCTTCACAATCCCATACATCACTTACATCTTGGCAGATTTCCTGGGGGTGTCGGGCGTTTTAGCTGTCGTTGTCAATGGATTAATGGGTTCACAGATACTTCTTCGGCATCCATCGTCATTAAGAAGGATTGTTGGCTACGCCACGTGGGACATTTTTATTATTCTTTTGAATTGCTTTGTTTTCATTCTCATTGGCTTACAGCTTCGAACCCTGACCAATGTCATGACGATGAAACAGATGCTGTTGTATACTGGCTATGCCTTTGCGATTACATTCGCTATGATTGCAGTACGCATGATCTGGGTTTATGCTAAAAGTGGTTTTTCTTACTTAAAAGCGCTAGGTAAACCTAATTCTTTCACTCTTTGTCCGCAAATTTTGCGTGAAGCTGCTTTGGTGGGGTGGTCTGGGATGCGTGGCATTGTATCCTTAACCGCAGCTTTGGCATTGCCTTATACCCTACCGAACGGTATGCCCTTAGATGGACGCAACGAAGTCATTTTCATCACATTCGTGGTGATTTTGTTAACGTTATTAATTCCAGGATTAACGCTTTCTTCTCTTATTCACTGGTTAAAAATTCATCATCAACCTGAATATCACCGCGCCCTTACAGTGAGAAAAAAGCTCACAAAAGTCGCTGAAGAGACAATCCATCATTTGCATACATCAAAAAAGATAAATGTTAGCGAATTCGACTTCCTTACAGCCTATTTCAATCTACAACTCCGCGTATTAGAAATCACTACTTCGCAAGAGAAGGAGCTGCAAAATCTTGAATCAGCAAGACGCATGGTGATTCAGGAGCAACGCAGAAAACTTTTTGAACTATGGGAACGTCTAGAGATCGATGACAAGCTTTTAAGTCAGCTAGAACACGAACTTGATTTAGAAGAGACCCACATGGCTCGAGCTGAACTCAAATAAAAAAAAATTAAGAGCACCTATGACAATCCTATACATTTACAGTAAATGTTCTACCTGCCAGAAAGCTGTGCGCTTCTTACAGCAAAAAAAAATCCCATTCACAACTAAAGAGATCACAAAAACTCCCCCTTCAATTGAAGAGTTAAAAAGGATGCTTAAATTTAAAGAAAATCATCTAAAAAAAATCTTCAATACCTCGGGCCTGCTTTACAAAGAGATGCAGCTCAGCGCAAAGCTTGATAAGATGTCACTATACGAAGCGCTTCATCTCTTAAGCCAGCACGGCATGCTAGTCAAACGTCCTTTTCTCGTCGCTGAGCATTTCGGTCTAACAGGTTTCAACGAAAAAGAATGGAGCCAGCATTTTAAGTCCACTAATGAATGATCCAATTTCTATAATTGTTCCTTTTCTTGTGACCCTACGGGGCACAATGCCCTTTTGCATATACCTCAGGTTGTAAACCAATGCTGTCAAAATAAAAAAATCTGTAATAATTTGTATCGCTCTTTCAGAGCTCGATTATTTGACTTTAATTTAACCCAGGCCTTCAGTCGCTCTTTCAGAGCTCCTTCAACCTGGGCTAGAAGCGGACCGCATCTCCGATGCTTGAAGAAAAAAAATTCGCATTTATGGAAAATTATACTCATTCTGCAGAATATAAGGAGAGATTTTGAAAAGTAGCTCCGCATCCTCATGTGTTCGAGCATCGGAGATGCGGCTCGCTTCTAGCCCAGCCAGGTTGAGGGAGCTCTGAAAGAGCAACTGAAGGCCTGGGTTTGTTTCAAATAAAAAATAGAGGTCCGAAGGACCGACACTTTTAATAGATTATTTTTTTTTGACGACATTAGGTTGACAAAGGGATCTGTGTTTTGGACAAAACCCGAGGCTGCGTTTTCCCCGATGGGGAATAGATTTATGCAACAATACCCTTTGAATTTCTAATCAATAAAATCCTTAAAAAATTCTAAAGATGTCCAGATATTTATCTCCCCAATTCAAATTTAACCATCTCTTCGGAATAATTTTGCATGCGTTGATTCGTGCATTCAATCAGTAACTTAGCTTGATTTTCGTCAGGCTCTTCATGGCCAATTTGGATTTTTTCAAGCAATGACTCGCCCTCTTTATCCAGTCCTTTTTTTAGTGCCGCATATCCTTTTAGACCTAATGAAAGAGCCTCTTCTGCCGGTTTTAAGGCTTCAGTTAAAAAGCCCCCAGACGCAAGCAAGTTCATCATTTTGAGTTTGCGGTCTGCATCATCGAGGAATTTTTTTGTCTCCTTTAGTATGCGCTCTCTTTCTGTTTGTAAGTCACGGGTTTTTTCAGGTGAGTGATAAACCGATGTTCCAGTTTGAGCATTGATGCTAATAATGCCCGCTTCAGCAAGGCGTTGCAATAGCGCATAAGTCTTTTGATCGAGTAGTTCTAACTTAAAAGATTCTACATCCTGATTCTGGACTAGTTCTTGCATTTTTGGCTCAATAATGGGATCCAGTTTGTCCACAACGGCAAACATTGTCTTTTGACCAGAAGATTGATTCTGGTGCAGCTCAAGTAGATGTATACGGTCGTTAAAGTGAGCGATAGCATCATTTTTGATGATTGTAACAGGATCGGATTTCGGCAACTCTGATGTTATGACTTCCTGTGATTCTAGTTCTTTTTCTTGAATTAAGGATTCAAGCTGTTCAAGAATCTGCATGCGGGCAGATGGTAGGGGCATTTCGTTTAGGTTGTCTATTCCATCAAGTACGCCATTAGCAAGAGTTTGTTTCTGCGCCAATGTAGACAACATGCGATGTTCAATACTATTTTCACAGACAAAGTTAATCACCTGAACCGCTTTCGTTTGATTTTTACGCCATGCTCTAGCGATTCTTTGCTCTAACTTTGCAGGATTCCATGGCAGGTCCAAATTAATTACAACATTTGCGCACTGTAAATTCAAACCGGTGCTGCCGGAGTCTGTAGTCAAAAAGAGCCTACAGGATGGATCTTTTTTAAATTTCTTGATATCTTCTAAACGCTTTTGTTGCGGCACTGAACCAGTATGCCAAGCGAAATCCATCTTCAGCTCTTTTTGCACAAATTCACGAACTAAAAAAAGCATCCGTTCCCATTCCGAAAAAATGATAATTTTATTTTGATTACATTCTACGATATCGTAGAGGACTTGCTTTAATTCTTCCAGTTTGGGGCAAATGCGGCAATTTTCATCCAAGATATATGGGGTGTCGCAAATCATGCGCATGCAAGCAAGCCACTGTTGAAGTTTTTTGGATTCATCAACGCTAAGAGGACGCTTTTTCATGATATACAACAATTTCGCAACGCGATCGTTATATTCATCATACCGCTTAACCTGCTCATCATCCATTGCGACAAAGAAATTATTCACGGTCCGTTCAGGAAGCTGCTCTTCGACATCTTTTTTTAGACGGCGTAATAAAACGGGTTTTAATTTCCGATAAAGTTCTGCCAAATTTTGATATCCTATTGGCTTGCCTTTCTCGTTAAATTTGTAGAATTCGCGATTAAACTTAAACAATGGACCTAAAATCGCCGGATCCACCATTTGCATGATAGAATAAACTTCATCGATCCTATTTTCTATAGGTGTCCCAGTTAACACAAAAGCATAAGGAGATTTAAGCTGTTTAACTGCCCATGCTGTTCTGGTTTGCCAATTTTTAATCCGCTGTGCTTCGTCTAAAATAATCACATCGGGAGCTAGTGTTTTTTGTATTTCTTCAAAGTCAGAGCGAATTTGTTCGTAATTGCTCAAAAAGAAAAAAGCTTCTTTCTTATATGTCTCGAGTCTTTCAGCTCTAGTGCCCCTAATAATTAAAGTTTGATGTCCAGTGAATTTGGCAATCTGCTCTTCCCATTCCCCTTTCAACGATGCAGGTGATATTATTAGCACCTTTCGAATGTTTTGCAAACGGCGCAACAGCTCGCATGCGGCAATTGCTTGGATGGTTTTACCAAGGCCCATCTCGTCAGCGAGCAGCGCTCTCCCTTGGAAAGCAAGATGGAGCATCCCTTCTTCTTGATAGGGATACAAAGGAACAGTTAACATTTGCATGCTTCTCTTCCCTAATTTGACATCTTCCAAAAATTGCTCGCGCGATATCTGGTTGGCCTCTTTTCTTTTTAAATTTGAGACCCAGGTGAGAAGATGGGAGGAGATTCTGATTTTTTCACGTATCTCGGGCGATGCCCCTGCAAGAGTATGTTCGATAGAAGCAATCCCATGGATAGGAGGCGATAACAAGGTGTTGTTAGCCGAAAAGAAAGGCTCGATGATCTTTTTGAGTTCGGGGATAAAAGTATCCTGCTTTGGCCAGGCAAGAGATACGCGAGTATTTTCAGAAGATTCCAGAAATATTTCTACGAACGGAGATCCTATTTCTTCAAATTTAGAAATCTTTTTTTTCTCTTTTTGACTTAAGTGGTAAAATATTCTTTCGATATGTTTGCAAGTCCCTAAGGTATTGACGTGAAAATCAGGACAACTGCAGGAATTGATTTTATCTGTTAATGAGCGGATTTCAACAGTATAACTGACGCCTGTTTGGGCTTGTACTAAATATGTCACAAAAGGAAAGGGATGCTTCTGCAGTGGCTGAATATGCATCTCTTCAATTTGTGCCCTTTGTTGACGATATTTTCGTTCATCCTCTGCAGTTGTCAAGGCCGTGTGAGAAGTAACCTGTGTTTTTTTTTGTTTGTACGTATTTTTTTTCATGATGAAACTCCAAAATTAAAGAAGCAGGCTACACCACAACATCGTTTTTAGCCTACTATTTATCGTCAATCTTAAGAGGGAATCTTAACTTGAGCTCTGTCAAGATTAAGTTGATAACAAGTCATAGCAAAAGAAATATTAGAGAAAATTTAAGGTGATGTTTATATTTAAAAAGAATGGCCGAGCTGGATGCATCAAAGCGTTATTAATTACAACATGTGAAATATCTTCATGTACAATCTATTGAGAATCAAAATACAGTATTTGCTTTGCATCGCTTTTATAGCCCTACAGACACAAAATGTTTGGGCATCTTCTTTTTGGGATATGGATCCTCTTGCAGTGAGAAAGCAAATCAATCAAAAAATCATGAGCATTAACGGCAATATCCCTACTGTTGATAGTGTGTCCGATCAAATCGTAAAATATGAAAACAGAACGACACCTGTGCGTATCTATACTCCAGATAATACAAAAAATTTACCGGTCATTCTACTTATTCACGGAGGGGCTTGGGTTGCTGGCAATCTGGATACCCATGACAACTTAGCACGCTATTTATGTTCTAAAGCCGATGCCATTGTCGTTTCAGTAGGTTATTTAAATTCCCCTGAGGGAAAGTTTCCGTTGCCTTTAGAGCAATGTTATGATGCTTTGCGCTGGATTTACGAACACGCTAACGAACTTCGAGCAAATACTTCCAAGCTTGCTGTAGTTGGCGACAGCGCCGGTGGTAATATGGCAGCAGCCTTGTGCCTGATGGCTAGAGATCGCCACGGCCCTAAAATTGATTTACAAGTGCTCATCAATCCCGCAGCTGACTTAACGGGGAATGGCACAATCGAAAGGCAAAGTGATTCATTAGACGATGTACGGTGGTATGCTAAGCAATATTTATCAGATCCAAAAGATGCCACCAATCCCTATGTGTCGCCTTCAGTAGCAGCAAACTTAAGCTGTCTCCCTCCTGCTCTTATCCTTCTCGCTGAAAAAGACGATCTCTACCAAGCCGGCCTAAAATATGCAGAACGCTTAAGATGCGCCGGCGTTCCGACAAAAGTGTATACTCAACTAGGCATAGGACATTTAGCAGGCGATGGTGCCAGAGCTTCCTTACGTGCCCAAGAATCACTCGATGTAGCTGTAGCTACAATACGCGATACTTTTTTAAATAGAAAATAGACTGAAGTCGTGATTGAAAGTTTTATTGCTTGCCTAGCTATCAAGATTTTCGTATACCTTTAAGTCGAAAAAAAATTTCCTAAGGAGTGATTTTATGTTTGAACAAATGACACAAAACTTTAAAGGCAAGGTACTAAGCGCAATGTTTGCTCTGATGATGCTTTCGAGCTTTGGGTGCTTTGGCAAGGAACTTAGTCCGTCAGAAACTAATCCACTTACGCAAATTCAAAAAAACAGAAATAATCAAGAGATTCTTGCAAAGCTTCTTCCTATCGTAGGGTGTTCTTTCACGCCAAGTCAATATGAACGAATTCTCATGACTCAATTAAGGGATAGATCAACCTCTACAAAAGATTTTCGAGATGCTGCCCAGAAAATTGGTGCTGTGTTAGTAAATAAAGTCGTTGAATGCCTCCATATAGTCTCTGTAGACATCCAAACACCCGTCACCAAATTCACCGGCGATACCCTCGTCAACAACATCGAACTTGTCTCGATCATGCGTTCTGGCGATGCACTGCTGGACACATTCGTTGTTCACTTTCCTGAAGCAAACATCAGCAAAATCTTAATTCAGCGCGATGAAGAGACTGCAAAGCCCCATTTTAATTACATGAAGCTCTCAGCTTCAATTGCAAAGGGCAATCCTGTTGTCATCACCGAACCTATGATAGCTACTGGAGGCACCTTGGATATGGTTATTTCATTGCTGAAAGAAAAAGGCGTGAAGGAAGAAAATATCATCATCGCAAGCATTTGCACGGCACCGGAGGGACTTTTGCTATTGAATGAAAAATATCCAGACATCCGCGTTGTTTTTACGGTCATGGATGATCAACTCAATGATAAAATGTACATCGTGCCAGGCTTGGGCGACTTCGGCGATCGCTACTTCGGAACAATCAAATCTCATTAAGTTACATCCTAGTCATTGAATCAGAGCAATATCGACCACAGAGCACACAGAGAATACAGGGAGAGGGCAATTTGATTCTCCCCTAAATCTTCTCCTGTGTTCTCTGTGTACTCTGTGGTAGTATCTAAAACGTATTATCAGTATTTAAGACTTAGATTTAAAAGATGCTGTGTCGATGACAAATCGATATTTTACATCACTCTTGAGCATTCTTTCGTATGCTTCATTAATTTTCTGAATAGAGATGATTTCAATATCAGAAGTGATATGGTGCTTGCCGCAAAAATCCAACATCTCCTGAGTTTCTTTAATACCTCCAATCAGAGAGCCTGCCATTTGCCTGCGTTTAAAAATGAGATTTGTGATACTTGGCGATGGATGAGGAGATGCTGGAGCTCCCACTAAGCACATGGTGCCCTCGCGCTTGAGTAACTCTAGGAATGGATCTAAATTATGCGCTGCTGCAACGGTATTTAAGATGAAGTCCAAACTGTTTGCGTGCTTCTTCATCTCCTCTGCATTTTTGGAGATAACGACTTCATCAGCGCCTAGTCTTTTAGCATCGGCAGTCTTTCCTGAAGAAGTTGTGAATAAGACAACATGGGCTCCCATGGCATGCGCTAGTTTAAGAGCCATGTGCCCAAGGCCACCTAAACCCACCACCCCAACTTTGCTTCCTTTTCCCACTTTCCAATGCCTTAAAGGAGAATAAGTGGTAATTCCTGCGCACAATAGAGGAGCTACGCCAGGAAGATCGCTTTCTTTGAATTCTTTGGGCACATGCAGAACAAATTTTTCATCGACAATAATTTGAGTTGAATAACCCCCATAGGTCACGGTTTTATCGTGCTTGTCACGGCCGTTATAAGTGAAAATGACTTCTTGTTCACAATACTGTTCAAGATTCTCTTTGCAGCTAGAACACGTGCCGCAAGAATCAACCATGCAACCGACCGCAGCTATCTCCCCTTTTTTGAAGGCTTTGACATCTTTACCCACTTGAGTAATACGGCCAACGATTTCATGGCCAGGAACGCAAGGATAAACCGTGTTTTTCCATTCGTTACGTGCTGTGTGCAAGTCGGAATGACAGACACCGCAATAAAGGATTTCGATTTGGATATCGCGCGGACGAAGTTCGCGGCGTTCAAAATCAAAGGGACCAAGGGGAGCTGTCGCATTCTGTGTTGCATAGCCTAAAGTTTTATTCATAAAATCACTTCCTTTACTGAGGTTTAACATTAAGAGGTCTTGATACCCATCGCTTCTAAAATTTTTTTGATCTCGCTAATTTTGTCACCCTGCACTTCAATGCATCCTTCTTTGACAGCGCCGCCGCAAGCTAGTTTTTTCTTGAGATTGGAGGAAAGATCCGCGATTTCTTTGTCGGTCATATCTAAATTTAAGACAACAGTTACAATGCTCTTGCCTCGCTTTAATGAACGCACCTTTACAGGCTTTTTTCCGCTGTTGGAAGCTGGTTTACTTGGGATCCAATCCCCATTGATATTAAAAGGCATCATTCACCTTTTTTACAAAATCATTTACTAAAAAGCTTTCCGGTTCGACTTTCCAAATAAGCAATAAAGATTAGATTCTTATATATTAATCTTTTTTGCAAGTAGAGATTTTCTGCAAAACTTAGGCTATGTGTTTGTCCTCAAATATGTAGAAGGCATCGATGAATGGATAAGTCGAGGAAACTGTGTTATATACCGAACGTGACTCAAAAATTGGATCAACGGCTGCCATGGCCACAAAAATTGTTGCAAGAACAGTCAGAATGTCCAATGTCATCAAATTTAAAAAATCTGTAGAGACTGTTTCGCTCTTGCAGAGCTCTATTATTTGATATTAATTAAACCCAGGCCCGCGTGTCTTCGCTAATCGCTCGCACTACTGCCTGGGCTAGAAGCGGACCGCATCTCCGATGCTTGAAGAAAAAAAACCATGTCTTTGGAAACTCTTAATACTAAAAATGTGCTTAGCTTGATACGTATGCGACTCGTCGACGCATATCTTGTATTAAAAGATTGCTGAACAGCATCACAAGAAAAAGACTTATTTTTGTTCAATGGTTTCTAATAAAAATGTTTCTTTTACAGATTAAAAATAATTTTATATTTTTACTCTCTAGCGTAGTTGAGACAGCATCTGGCTAAATCATAGTAAAATTGGGCTAAGGATTGTTCATCATCTGGTTGATCGGAAAAAAGGGACATGTAATAGGACCAATTCTTCAAAGGGACGCGGTCATCTAAATCTTTGTTGTCCTGATTAAATTTTAGCGAAAAATAATGAAAGAAGATGCAGAGCTGTGCAAAATTTATTTTCTTCGTAAGATAATAGCGCTCAAGCTCATCTGCTGAAGGCATATGTTGCAAATAGCTTTTCAATAATAACAATTCCTGATTTGCATCGTAATCAAGGCGCAAAGCTAAATAACTTAAGTCGGAAAAAGGATCTTCCCAACTCGTGTATTCCCAATCGATGAAAATGACATTTTTGTCGGTAATGAAAATATTTCGTGAATTCAATTCTCCATGAATGTTCACTTTGCAAGAATTAAATTTTTGGAGCTTTTCGTTATATTTCCACATTAACTTTAAAGCTTCGTCAAGCTGTGCTCGAATTTTTTGATTTTCGCAAATGGCTGAATACACATTAGCTGCAGTTTCGTTAGAATCCTCTTCAAAATAGGGATTTTTTTTAATGGTATGAGCTTTGCGCAAGGTATCAGCAACTCGTGCGCAATTTTCCGATAATTTCATCTGAGCTATCGTTGCGGTATCCCCTTCAATAAAATCCATGAGGATTGCTCTATTATCTGGAGAAACATAAAAAACTTGAGGGGCGATGCCAAGATTTGCAGCTTCTTGCATAGCAAATAATTCGCGCTTCAAACTTTTTTCAGAAGCATCTTTGTCTTTTATTCTGAGAACATAACATTGTGTTGGCGTGCAGATCTTTAAGCAGGTGTTAGAATGACCGCCAATTAAGGGTGTGATAGAAATCTCATTTCGCGACACATCTGGAAAATAGTTACTAAGCACATCATTTAACGACTCATGACAACAAGTTGGTAGCGATTCTAAAGTTGCGGTTGCATCGACCCCAAAAAATAATGCGAAGCATTGCATCACAAAAAAAATTAATGGCATTTTTGTCTATAGCTCACAATTCTATGTTTTTTTGAAATCTACTAAGGTTGGGAAACATAGCAGGACCTACATAGTTTTATCTTTTCGGCCTTTTGGAAAGAACTTGATCGGGCAAAATCAAAACGAGTCATGCAATGACAATTCCCATATTAGCAGCAATCAGCGAAAAATCAATAAAGGGGATAGGAAAACATCCTCTGCGAAAAGGAAAACCCCAACAGCGTTTATCTTGAATGAAAGATAGCTTATCAATCAAGGGTTTAATAGAAGTAACCAAAAAAGAGGGGCCCGTAAGGGGTCCCTCTTAAGCTAAAGCAAGAAACTCTTAAGAGATCTCTTGCTTAACTCTAAATGACAGGATTTAAGGTATTGGGCATGTACCCGCTGTAGTATTGAATCCTTCAAAAACTCCGATGTTATTGCTAACATCGACAGTCATTGTGCTTGTGCCTGCGCTATTGTCAAGATCATAGGCAATTGTTGTATTATCGCTCTTATTGCCTTGCAATGTAATGCAGGAGGCAGCACTGCCGCTCAAACTTACAACCTGGAGAGATTGCTTAGTAGGGTCTTGAGAGGCTATCCAAGAGTTATTGGTAATAGAAGCATTGATATTAGAACCTGATCTAAGTCTTAAAAAGACGATGGCAGGTGCATGTGCATTGCATTCAAAAAAGGTATTTTGATCAATGACAATCCTTCCAGATCCGCCGAAGCCAAACCCGCCAATAGCTTTTCCTCCAAGCACAATACCGGAATTTTTGCCTAATCCGATGAAGCGATTGTTGGTAAAATTAAGTAAAGTGAAGTTGCCAAGAGGTATACCAATTCCTGCTGTATCGGCTATTTCCATTCCTGTGGAAGCACTTGGAACACTACTTACAAAGGCGTTATTGGTAATATTGTAAGAAGCATCAGCATTTGTTGAAACAATCTGCATATGCCAGCTAGGACCATTGGTTAGCGTTGAGAGCGTATTCTCATTAACGAGCAAATTTCCCCCGCTGCCAATAAATCGTATTCCGACAGGATTTGCGTTATAAATAGGATTCACTGTTTCGATAAGGTTATTATGGATATTTGTATCTTGAATGCCACTGCAAAGTATGCCTATACCACGGTTAGGGACCTGCGCTCCTATAGCCCGGATATGCAACCCCGCTATTTCATTGCCGCTGGCACTTTGAATCACAGGTGAGGGTATATTCACCAGATTAGTCAATAAGGGCCTGCCGGTTGACAAAGCGGGAACATTTACCACCCCATCGCTGGTAGCAAAGTCATAGCTAAGGCCTGTTCCTAAAAGCTTTTGTTGATTTTGCAATATCATCCCTGTATTCATTCCTTTATCGGTTCCATCACCTGGATATACATAAATGATATCATTGGGACGTGATCCATTCTGCGCTTCTAAAAGTGTTGCAAAAGGATCTTCAAAAGTCCCCAAAGAACCATTAAGGTTGTTTACAAAGATAAAATTCAAAGGAAGATCTGTTGTAGGATCGAGTGCAACCGAGTCTCTTCTATGGTTTTTAAGGACGATGATCTCTTGCCTTACAACTGGTTTTAAGAGTGGATCTCTTAAGAATCTTTCTTGAGGACATTCGCAGCACTCTGAAAAACCATTGCCGCCAAAAGCGACATTAAATCCAATTTGTCCTTGAACTATGCCGCGAAAAACAGAGTCGTAAGAACCGCTGACTTCCAAGGAAAAATATCTAGCAAATCTTCCTGTTACGCGTCCTTTGCCGCCAAAAGCGCCGCGATGATGCTCTCCCTTAAAGTAATAAGGACCAATCCCTGCTGTCAAAATATCAAAGTATCTGCAAGGATAGACGTTGCAGGCGACTTCAGCATCGAAGCCACCCATAGCCTGTTCGTAGCGATGGTTAATCAGCATTTGATTGCCAACGAAGCTTTCAAAGCGGGCATAGCCGAATTCATGACTTCGTTTTCTTCCAACGGGAATGTAGCCGTTGACGCGAAAATCCCAGCATCGGCCCAAGCTTTCAAAACCAACACCTACTTGATTGTAATTGTGGTGTTTAGTATGACGATAGTCGTAAAAAACGTTTAAGCCATAAGCTCTGCAGTTCCACAATGAACGAATTCCAAGACCTGCGTTTGAAGCAAATTTGCCATTGTTAAAAACGTGGGCTCTAAGATCAACGAAAGGAAGAAAACAATTGCAGTCATCAAGAGTAAAAAACCCTTCGAATGTGGTGTATCCTTTTTTATATCCAATCCCTTTGCCTTCAGTGTGGCGAACCGATCCTTCAGTAAGGATAGATGAAAAAAGTGAAGAGCCGCTTAATGCGATAAGCATTAAAAGATAAGTCAACGATTTGCGCAAAAGCATAAATCCTCTAGGGTTTACAAAAAAAAAGTAAAATAATCTAACTAAATAAATTCGACAAGTTTTTTCTTTGATATTTTTTATGCCAGTTGGAGGATGTTCGAATTAAACTGGAATCAATAGAATTTATTACGCTTTTTTATATTACTATGGAAGAAAACGATAGTTCATTATTTTTTTTAGAAGTTTATCAATTTCGTCAACTGAAAGTTCGGTAAGGAAGGCTACCTTGGCATATTCTTGTGAAAGGGAAGTATTAAAAATTAAAGGATCATCAGTACAAATAGCAACAGGATGCCCTTTTTGTAACAATTGCAAGCCCGGATGATCTTCTAATTTTTTTATCATGCCTGTATTAAGAGCACTTGTAAGGCATAATTCAAAGAGAACTTTGTTTTCTTCAATCCAGCGGCGCGCTTCTTGACAAAGATGAACGCCATGGCCAATGCGCTGGGGTTCAATGGTTTGTAATTCCATTATTTGATTTTCTGCCGTTTCTTCCTCAGATTCTCCTATATGAAGAGTTATGGGTAATCCATTTTGTTTAGCTTTGCTAAGCAGAGGTAAAATTATTTTCACATTTCCTAGCATGGAATCACCGGATAAATCGATTCCCACAACACCTCTATTGCGGTATTTGATAGCAAGATCAACAATCTGATCAGCAAGAGGATAACTGGTTTCTCGGCGCAAGCTCAAGATAAGGCCGACCTTAAGAGGAGTTCCAACGGTTCCTTTTCGAATTCCTTCTAAAACAGCTTTTAAATGCCCTTCCAAGCCCGTTTCTAAATCTTTAAGGCCGGTGCGAAGCTCAGCATATACAACATTATCATTCAATAAGCTTTTGCAAATTTCTTCAACACCTGCTTGCACACGCTCATTGTTATTAACGATGTTTCCTATTAGACCAAAGACTTTAAAAGCATCATGATAGTTAATTCGGCCTTTTTGAATTTTGGCTAACATCATAGATAATTCTGAAAACTGTTGAGGTTCAGCGATCTTTCTTAGATAATCAAGAGGCCACGCTCCCCCAATATGCAGATGCAGCTCGGCTTTTTCAAGCCTTTGCATTTTTAGCATGAGTTCATTCCATTCGGTTTGAGAAATTCTCAAGGACAACTGCTCAAAGTGTTGATCAGCAAGAAGATGATGAGAAAATGCAAAGAAGATGAGTAAACTCAATAAATTGACTCTGGTGTGGAACTTTGCGTTTCCCATAAATACCTTTAAAATATTCATAATGTTAATCGAATTGCGCTCATGCAAAAAAAATGGTATTACTAAAATTCATTGTTTTACAATCAAAAACTTATTCTCTTATTTATCAAGGTGAAATTGATGAATGCATGGAAATATCTAGCAATTGCCATGAGCCTCTTTGCATCTTTTGATATAAAATCGGAAGCTAAAGAGCTCAGCATTCTTGAGAAGAAGATCGTAGTAAATGGCAAGGATGCCACAGTTCTTTCACTAGTACAACCCGATGGAAGGCTGGGAATAACAGCAAAAAAAGGGCAAGCATTTGATGTCCTGCTAAAAAACACCATGAAAGTCCCCACGTCTATTCATTGGCATGGTCTTATTTTACCCAATGGACAAGATGGGGTTGCCTTCGTGACTCAATTTCCTTTATATCCAGGACAAGCGTATCGCTATAATTTTCCTTTGGTCCAGTCTGGAACATATTGGATGCATTCTCATTTTGGCTTGCAAGAGCAGAAGCTTTTGAGTGCACCTCTTATCATTTACGATGCTGATGATGCAAAACTTGCGGACCAAGAGGCCATCCTTTTCCTTACCGATTTTTCTTTCAAGGCTCCATCGGAGATCTATCAAACCTTGAGATGCAATCCAAAGAAAAAAATGATGCCCATGACAAATACGGCATCTCAAGATATCGTCGAAGTTGACTACGATGCTTTTTTAACAAATTATCGCACCTTGGAGGACCCGGAAGTTCTTGAGGTTAAACCAGGCAGTAAAATTAGATTGCGTGTCATTAATGGCGCCAGTGCAACGAATTTTTTTTTTTTCTTAAGTAATTTGGAAGGCGAAGCTATCGCTGTCGACGGCAATCGAATCAAATCCTTGCGCGGCTCACAATTTGAGCTAGCCGTTGCTCAACGGATCGATATTGTAGTAACAATCCCATCAGAGGGAGGCGTTTTCCCTATCCTAGCTCAAGGAGAAGGAACTGACAAGCAAACAGGATTTATTTTAGCCACAAAAGATGCATCTATTCCAAAATTTCTTACCAAAGCTCAGCATAAAGTTGGCGCTTTAACAAATGCTCAGGAATTGAATTTTCACGCATTGGATCCTTTGCCTAGCAAATCTGTGGACAAGCAAGTAATCGTCGAGCTTGGTGGTGATATGGCCAATTACATTTGGACACTAAATGGCCAAGCATGGCCAGAAGTTAGCCCCATTGTCGTCGAAAAGGGTCAACGCATTGAAATTATTTTTAAAAATGCCACATCGATGTCGCACCCCATGCATTTGCATGGGCATGTGTTTCAAGTAACAGCAATTGAAGGTAAGGGCTTTGATGGAGCTATGCGGGATACTGTTTTAGTGCTGCCTAATTCCTCTATTTCGATTCAATTTGATGCAAATAACCCTGGTGTCTGGCCTTTACACTGCCATATTCTCTATCATCTGGAAGCTGGAATGTTCACTGTATTAAGATACGCAAATTTCATTCAATCCTTGCCCACTTTAGTCCCTTTCTAATTAAGGATTGCTTGAAATTAAAAAAATGATGATATGTAAAGTAAATTACAGGGTGGTGATCCATGGGTAGCAAACTTTTTTTTAATTCCGAGGCAATTAAACCTCAAAAAAGCGATCCAGGCGGAACGCTCACTTGCATCACTCAAGATGAAATGCCGGGTTTAGTCAATATTTCGTTTGCTGTCTTAAAGTTGAAAAAAGGGGGATCACAAGAACCCATTTGGCATCCAAATGCCCATAAAATTGGTTATTGCCTAAGTGGTAGTGCCTTAGTATCGATTAGAAGTCCCAATGGAGTTGATTTATTCACAATCAAAGAAGGGGACATGTTTTTTATCCAGAAAGGGTACATTCATCATATTGCAAATCTAGGAGAAAAAGAAACCACCATCAGCTTTGCTTTAAGCGATACTAAACCTCAAACAATGTGTCTTGCAAAGGCTATCTATTCATTATCCGATGATGTCTTTGCGACAACATTTGGTTCCTCTTCAGATTTTTATGAAGGTCTTACAAAATCTAAAAAGCAGGAATTTATTAAAACCCTTACTTCGATCAAAGACGCCCCTACTTGCATTTCTAGCCGTTTTAAATTTAATATTGTAGCAAGCAGCAAGCCTGTTCAAACCCCAGGAGGCTACCTCCAATTGGGGACAAAGACCAACTTGCCGGTTCTTGAAGGGCTTGGAATTTTGCGGTTTGGATTAAATCCTAAGGGCATTGTAGAACCCCATTGGCACACCAATGCCGGAGAGCTTGTTTATATCGTCAAAGGGCAGACGCGCATCACAGTTCTTTCTCCAGATGGCAATGTGGAGTCGTTACAAGTCAATGGCGGACAGGGAGCTTTTGCACCAGCCTCGCATTTTCATAATATAGAAAACGTAGGGCAAGATGATGTGGAAGTTATCGCCTTCTTTAGTCATGCAGAGCCAGACTACATTGGCATAGGCGAAGTCATTGGTTCTTATTCTAATGAGATCCTAGGTTCCGTCTTCAATGTATCATCTGACTACTTTAACAATTTCCAAAAACCTAAAGGACCCCTTGTTATTGTGCCTGTTGATAAGCAAACTTCTCCAAATAAAGAAGTGCGCGGAAAGGTTTCCAAGTCAACCTATGAATAGACCTCTTGCATAATTCACTTCCTTGTTACAAGCTGGGTTTAACCCGCGATTGCGTCCTAATCACGGTTTTAAAGAGGCCAAGGATTTTGCATCATGGAGACTAATGAGACTTTTTCTACAACGTCTCCGGCAAAGTCAAGAATGTAAATTGTTGCATTTATCCTTGAACGCAAATAACTTTCCCACAGCAGTTGCTTGCACATGTGGCAAGGATAGATTATTCCCCCGCTCATCTGATAGGCAGGTTGGTTTCCAATACAGGCTACTGCAGAAATTTCATACTCGCCATGGGCAGCAGCATGAGCCAGCGCCGCTTGTTCAGCATGCAAAGTCAGCGACAAGGTATCGGAAAAATATTGTCCTGAAGAGTAGATGTTACCTTTCTTTGTGAGTACAGCAGCTCCAAATCGAGCGATTTGAGGATTATCCACTCCAGTGAAAGCATTTTTCAATCCTTCTTTAGCTGCAGAGATAAGTTCAGCTTGATAATCTATGTCGGGTGTCATAAAATCTCGAAAAAAAATCTTGTTTAGAATAGAAATATTCTTACTTTTATCAAATTCAAAATTTAGAATACAAGGTATCAATGAAATTCATGCTTCTTACGACGTTGATCTCAGTTGCTTTTGCAGTCGTTTCAAAGCAGCGCATTCATGCTGAAAATTCCCCTTCCATTGAAAAGATTTTAGATAAACCCCTTTTTGAGGGTGTTTATGCGGCGTCGCTGACGCCAATGCTCCCAGATTTCAGTTGCGATTATGAGGAACTTGCTCACCATTGCAAGGATTTAATGAATAGAGGATGCAGCGGAGTGGTCCTTTTTGGCACAACAGGAGAAGGACCTTCATTTACTATAGAAGAGCGAAAACGTGCTTTAAAAGAGTTGATCGAACGTGGAATAGATCCCCAAAGAATCATCTTTGGGATCAGTTGTTGTTCTATAAATGATGCAGTGGAGTTAGCCTGCCATGCCGTAGAGCAGAACTGTTCTGCTGTCATGATAGCTCCTCCGTTTTTCTACAAGAATGTAGATGATCAAGGAGTGATAGCTTATTATAGGGAAATCATACAACAGTCTTGCAGTCCCAACATAAAAATTTTCCTTTATCACATTCCGCAATGTACTGGAGTTCCTATGACTATAAATGTCATAAAAACGCTTTGGGGGGAATTTCCGAATAACGTAATAGGAATTAAAGATAGCGAAGGAAATTTTTCTTTTATCAAAGAGATCTTAAATTCATTTCCCGGCTTTAAAGTGTTTGTGGGCCATGAAACGCAGATCTCACAAGCAGTTCAGCTTGGAGCCGCAGGCGGCATTTCAGGGATGGCCAATGCGTATCCCGAACTTATTTGTTCTCTTTATCATTTTGCTCGCGACCGGCAAAAGCCTGATAACAATGATGAAATCAACAGTATTCTTAAGGAATTGAAAAAATATCCCTTATTTCCAGCGATTAAAAGCTTAGTTATGAATAAGAAAGGGACTCGATGGAGGATTATGCGCCCACCTCTAATCCCTTTAGATGAGAAAGAGAGTCAAACTCTAAACCTAGCCTTGAAAGAAATCAATCCAGCCTAAGTAAGCATTAAAATTGTGGCGGAGAGATGTTTTTCATGGTCTCTCGCCACATTGCGATCACTTACTCATTCAATGCAAATCTGCCAGGGCCAAATGCAGCTAATGTCAATAGGCCTCCCAGTATGGCAACGTCTTTCATAAACATGATTTGTTCTGTAAGCCTTGCGCTGCCATTAAGATTCCAAAAGTCATGAAAAATGCACATGGCAGGAACAATGAAGATAATGAGCAAGCAAGCTCCAAGGCGTGCCCGATAACCCAATAAGAGAAAGATACTTC
>Ga0207105_1078_pt2 | contig 22765 bp, 15 predicted proteins | sample Alteio_BWMinHeat_77_FD_153569 | JGI IMG/M metagenome (GOLD analysis project Ga0207105, IMG submission 153569) | Enriched cells from forest soil in Barre Woods Harvard Forest LTER site, Petersham, Massachusetts, United States -... | ecosystem: Environmental > Terrestrial > Soil > Temperate forest >... | reverse complement strand
CGCGCCGGGCGGTGCCGCCGCCCGCAGCCAATTGGCATCCGCGATGTACTTATGCGGATAGTGAAGCGCAATAGATTGGACAAGGCTGATGTCGTTGTCGCCATTGAGCGCGGTGAGCGTCACGATGTCGGTTCCGTCCTCGAGCAGGTTCGTGGGAACCACCAGCGTGTTCGTCGCGTTCGTCAGGTTGGCGAAGTCCATTTCGCCGACGTATGTGCCGTTGAACGAGACCGAGACGCTGTGCGGCTGGAGATCGGTTGCACCCTGCAGTGTAAGGTCCAGAGTTACCGGGATCGAGGAGGTCGGATCACTGTGGGCGACCGCGAGAGCTTGATCGACTGGATCGGTCGAGATGACAGCTCCGAAGAAATTGTCGTTGTTCTCGCCATTGAGCAACGCGGCGAAGTACGTGGTTCTCTGTTCAAGGATGGTTGTCGCCGAGAAACTCGTCGCCGTTGGCTGGCCCGCGGCCTCTGCGTTGATTTGGCCGATCCGAAGACCAGTATGAGAACCGTTCACGAGCCAATAAACCCGCGTGCCGGAAAACGGTGTGTCGATTCCGGTGCCATAGAATTCGATGCTGCTTGAAGGCGAGAGCCAGAGGCTCGATGGCGAACTCGCGATCATAGGCTGCTCGACGCCTTCGGCATAGAGCTGCAGGAGGCGCGGATTTGAGCGATCACTCAGGCCTGCCGCGAACAACTGTGCCGCTGTGAGCCGATACCATCCCTCTTGCGAGACCGAAATTTTGACTGCAGGTTCGCCGTTCAGTGTGGCGGACGAAACCGTCGGTGTCGCGACGGGCGCGACTGGCTGCGGCCAAACGACAGGTCGCGGGTCCGCGGCGGTCAATTGGCGCGCGCTTGCGTTTGGTACCGCGGCAGCAGCGAAGCGATTGATTTCGCTCAGAAGTGGCGCGCGATTCCCCTCTGAGAACGCGGACGCCGATGCACCGCTTGCCGCATCGGCTTGGACCGGACCGTGCATCGTGCGCGTTCCGTTGAGATCCACGTCCTCGATCGAATAGCTTGATTGCGCATCGCCAGCTGTATCGATCCACTGGTATGTCTTGGCGGCATGTTGTGGGCGTCCGCCACGGAGCACCAAAGCGGAACCTGCGATCAACGAAGGATCGAGGCGGTGACGACCGGTCGAATCTTCACGGTAGAGATGGAAACCGAGGTTGCGCACCTCTTCCTTCGTGTGCCACTCGATTACCACGCCGCCCTGCGGCTGCATCGTGGCATGGAAGTCGGAGAGCTGAACGGCCGTCGGTGCTTCAATCGTTGACGTCACGGTCGACGTATTGTTCGAAAGGTTCGGGTCACTGGTCGTAGAAGAGACCGTTGCTGTGTTCGTCGCGTTCGTCATCGACGTGTAGGTAGCCGCCTGGACGTCAATCGTGATCGTCACAACGCTACCGACGCTCATTGAGCCGATGTTGCAGACGACGGTGGATCCCGTTGTCGGGCAGGTTCCCTGCGTGGTTGAAACATCGGTGAACGTAACTTGCGTCGGAAGCGGATCGGTAACCGTTACGCCTTGCGCTATGGCAGGGCCGTTGTTCGTAATTTGCAGCATGTAGGTAAGGTTTGTGCCCTGATCGACCGGCTGCGGCGAGGCAGTCTTTACAATCGACACGTCGGCCTGACTAGGCGAAGCGACGACGGTTGTCGAGGTTGCCGTGTTGTTGCTTGGCGTAACGTCGTTCGTCGTGGGAGCAACACTCACCGTGTTCGAAATCGTTGTGCCCGGCGCCGTCGCAGCGTTCACTTGGACGACCATCGGGAAACTGACGGGAGCCCCGACGCCAAATGTCGCCGAACAGGTGGCGCCGCTGCCTGGGCAGCAAGTGATGGTGCCCGTGCCGCCCGCAGCGGGAAGTGCTGTGCAAATCCAGCCCGTCGGGATGGTAAAGGACACCAGTGTCGTGTTTGCTGGCACCGAACCGCTGAAGACGACGCTAGAAGCGCTGGCCGGACCGTTGTTCGTCAGCGTCTGCGTATACGTGATGTTATTGGCCGGCAAGACCGGATTGGGTGACGCAGAATCGGTCACGGCCAGATCAAATTGTCCGGGCGAGGCGACCGTGACATTCGTCGTCGCCGAATTCGACCCGGGATTTGGATCGGTCACGCTCGAGGATACGTTTGCCGTCTCTGAAATTACCGTTCCGGAGGGGGTGGTGTTGGAAACGTTGAGAACAAGCGTGAACGTCGCGGTTCCGCCGGAAGCAAGACTGGCGATCTGCGCCGTTAGGGTGCCCGTGCCGTTCAGTGCGGGATGCGTGCAAGTCCAACCGCTTGCGCAGGTAGATGACGAATACGTGGCATAGATCGGCGCGGCCGAAGGAATCACTTCGCTCAAAGTGACGTTTGTCGCCGTCGCCGGACCGTTATTGGTGACTTTGATCGTGTAGGTGATCGAGCCACCCGCCGCGACCGGATTGGGAACCGCCGTTTGAGTGACGGTCAGGTCCGCCGTATTGGCCGCCGCAACCAGAACCGTTGCCGTCGCACTGTTGTTTGAAAGTACTGGGTCGTTTGTGCCGGACGTTGCCGAAACCGTGTCGACGATCTCTGTGCCGCTCGGCGTCGAGGAGTTGACCGCCGCGGTCACGGTAAAGGTCGTCATCGCCCCTGACGGGAAATCCGGGTTGCTACACGTAATGCTCGTGGTCGTGTTGCAAATCCAGCCGATTGAGCCGGACGGAGTGACGCCGGTGATGACCGTATTTTCCGGAACCGCTTGGCTAAAGACAGCGTTTAATGCGTCAAACGGACCGTTGTTGGTGATCGTCTGCGTGTAAGTGATCGTATTGCCGGGAACAACGATCGTTGGGCTGGCCACGTCAGTAACGGCAAGGTCTGCGCCTGCGCAGTAGGCGCCCGATTGCGTTCCCGGCGTTTGCGTAATCGTCAGGCCGGCGTTTGATGTGCCGCTGCCACCAGGAGTCGCGCCGTAGGCGTCGTCAGCAAGAGTTGAGTAGCCGGGGATTCCACCGGTGAGACTGAGACTGGCCGGGGCTCCCGTAAGTAGAGCCACTCCGCCGCCGCCCCCCCCACCGGGACCATGTCGATTGCCAGGGAAAGTGGCACCCGGCGTTTGTTCAGGCCAGGTGTCACCACCACCCCCGCCAACGGCACTTAGCGTGAGACCACCCAAACCTCCGCTATTGGCAAAGATCAGCAGGCTGCCGCCAGCGCCGCCACCGCCGCCACCGTCGTTTTCAAGTTCAAGAGCCGTTTGGCCATTGGACGTAATCGTGCCAGTGCCGACGACCGTGCCCGCTCGGATAACGACAATTCCCCCGCCGGCTGTCCCGCTGCTGTAAATGCCTGTGCAGTTTGCACCGCAATCGGCAGCTCCGCTGTTCGTGCTCGGATTCCAATAAGCACCGTCGTTGTTTGTTCCGGCGCCACCTCCGCCGCCCATGACGAGGTAGCTGGTCGTTGCAGGGAAGGCCGTACCGCCATAGCCGCCTACTAGCCCGGCGCTATTCCACGCATAACCTCCGGAGCCACCGGCACCGCCGTTGGCGCCGCCGCCTCCGCCAGAGTTTTGGTCGTTGTTAGCTGGATTCGCGTCTGTCGCGCCGCCGCCACCGTTGCCCGGCGCGCCGCGAGCAAAGCTGCCGTTGGGAAAGCCTTCCTGATAAGTCTGGCCCGTGCTCGTCGCTGTCGTTGTAATTGTGATCGTGCTCAATGCGGGCGCTACCCAGTGCGGAGTGCCGGCAATACCTTCGCCTTTCGACGCGTTCGCTCCGCTGCCTCCCGGCGGTGGGAGTGCAGGCAAATTCGTTGGCGAGAGCGTCATGGTATCTGTCGCGGCGCCGCCGGCCTGCCCGCGGAGATCAATTCCGCCACCGCCGCGGAAGCCGAGACCGTCCAAAACGACTGTGCCACCGAGCGTAAGTTGAGAGGAAACGTCGAGTGCCAAGACGCCGCCTGTCGCTCCGTTCCAACTCATTGCTGTAAGTGCGGAACTCAAAGTCACCGAGGTATATTGCGGAACGCGAATCACCTGAAACGTTTGTGATCCCTGTGTGGTTGCGGCTGCTGCATACGTGTAGGAATTCAGCAATCCGCTGACGGTGTTGCCGGTGAGTACTTGGCCGCTGCCTTTGAAGCTGAGAGTTCCACCGGTAACCGGGACGGCGCTCGTCGCGGTGACGAATTCGAACATGCCTGAACTGCCGAGACTGGTGGAGCCGGAGGGCTGCCCGGGAATGCCGCTGCCGTACGAAGTTGTGTTGGCTGCGTTGATCTGCGCGTCTTGCATTTGGATGATTAGCAAGAGGTCGCCCACGGCGATGGCCGTTTGCGCGCCGTTCGCGGCCGCGTGGCCGAGAGTGATCGAAATCGAACCAGCTGTCACGGTCCCTGTATTCGCCGGCGGATAGTACGCGTTGACGACTCCCGAGAGCGGCGAGCCCGGCGATCCGTCTTTGCCCGGCGTGGCGCAGACAAGTGGCTGGACCACGGTCACAATGCTTACGCTGTTATTGGAGGAAACCGGGTCAGTAGAACCGGTCGAACTGACGCTCGCGGAGTTTGTCAGCGTTGTCGCGGTCGTGGGAGTCGTGACCGTGATCGTTACGGTGACGGGAGATGACGGCGCGAAAGCGACAGAGCCGAGATTGCACGTAACTGTGCCGCTCGCCTGCGAACAGGTTCCCTGTGTGCTCGAAGATGTCACGTAGGTGACGCCAGAAGGAAGAGCATCGGTGAGCGTCGTTCCGGACGACGCGGCCAGGCCATAGTCAGCCACCTGCAGCGTGTAAATGAGCGTCGAACTCGTGAAGACAGGCGTGGGCGAAGCGCTGCCCGTGACACCGAGATCGGCGTCTCCGGTTGTTTCCACCAATATCGACGTAATCGTCGCGTTGTTGGAAGGGTTCGGATCGGATGTCTGCGATGTGACGTCAGCATAGTTTTGGATTGTCGTGCCGGCTGCGGGGGCGTTCGCGCCGGAGTTCAAGGTTGAAGTAAATGTAAAGTTCGTCGAGGTTGTGCCACTCGCGAGGGTGGCGATGGTGCAAATCACTTGTCCCGTGGCCCCGACGGCGGGCTCGGTGGCGCAACTCCACCCGGTCGGTGGGGTCATGCTCGCAAACGTCGTGTTGGGCGGCGTCTGCTGATAAAGAGTGACGTTTGTGGCCGCCTGCGGGCCGCTGTTGGTGACGGTTTCCGTGTACGTGATGGTGTTGCCGGGCGCGACAGCAGTAGCAGAAACGCTCTGCGTCATCGAGAGATCGGCTGAAATAACGGTAACGTTCGCCGTCGCGGTATTGTTCGCGGGGTTGGGATCGGTGCCCGTTTCACTCACGGTCACCGTGTCTGCAATGGTCGCGCCGGCGATGTTGGCGCCGGAATTCACCGTTACGACGACCGTCAACGTGGCGGTCCCGGCTGCCGCTACCGTTGTTCCGGAATTCGCCGTACACGTGATCGTGCCGGTTCCGCCGGCGGCAGGAAGCATGCCGCACGTCCAATTCGCTGGGGGAGTAGCGCTGGTAAAGGTCGTGTTCGTCGGCGTAGTCTCGGTGAACGAAGCTCCGACCGCCTCTTCGGATCCGTTGTTGGTGAGCACTTGTGTGTATGTGATCGCGCCGCCGGTGGCTACTTGAGGCGTCGGATTCGGTGTGTTCGCCACGGAAATGTCCGGCGTCTGCACCGTGACGTTTGCGCTGGCCGCTCCTGAACCGCCCGTGTTCAGGCCCTGCGCGATCGCGTTGCTCGAAATAACAGTGCCGTTTGTCGTTCCCGTATTCACGGTGAACACGAAGCCGAAGGTGGTGGCGCCACCGCTCGCGTAGTTCGCTGTGTCGGTGCATGTCACGATGCCGGCGTTGTTCGCGCATGTCCACGTGCCGGTGCCGCTTGTCTTACCCGCTGACACAAACGTCGTGTTTGCGGGCACGGCCATGGTGACGGTTTCATTCGCCGTTACGGTGCTTCCGCTGGCGTTTGAAAGGCCGACGGTATAAGTGAGCGTATCGCCAGGCGCGATCGGATTGGGAGCGCCCGAATTGCTTACGGTGAGGACCGGTCCCTGCACCGTGCTGTTATTTGAAGTGGCCGATGCCGGGGACGCTGTATTTGCCGCCGAAGCTGTGGCAGTGCTCGAAATAAGCGTGCCATTTGGCGTTCCGGAATTGACCATGAAGACGAAATTGAAATTCGTGGCGCTTCCGTTGTTGTAGGCGGCTGTGTCGGTACACGTCGCGGCGAGAGGCGCCCCGGAATTCGTACAAGTCCAGGTGCCGGTGCCGCTGGTTCTTGCAGCCGAAACGAACGTCGTATTGGGCGGATCGACCATCGAAACAGTTTCGTTCGCGATCGCATTAACGCCGCTCGAATTCGAAAGAGCGATCGTGTAGGTAACGTTGCTTGCAGGCTGAACTGTCGTCGGTGCGCCTGTATTGGTTAGCGTGAGCGTGGGTATCTGGACGGTTACGCTGTCACTCGCGCTCGCACCGGCAAAGTTGCCTCCGACCGCGGTTGCCGTTCCCGTCAGGACCGTGCCGGCGGGCGCAGTACCCAGAACTGTGACGACGAATGTGAGCGTCGATCGGTCACCGTTCGCGTAATTGTCGATGTCGGTGCAGGCAATGGTTTCTGTCGCTGCAGTAAAGCCGCACGACCAGGCCTGCAAACCCGCATTCGAGACCGCCGTGGCCGAAGAGTACGACGTGTAGACCGTGCCCGGAGGAGAAGGAGCGTTGGGAAGCGGCATGCTCACCGTCACGTTCCGATTGACCCTCTGGCCGCTCGTGTTCGAAAGGCTGATCGTATACGTGATCGTGTCGAGTGGGGCCACAACCGTTGTCGGGTTAGAGGTGACCCCGATCGTCAATGTCTGCGCGGAGGCCGGCGAAACTCCGAAGAAAACAAGCAGAACGAAGAAGATTGCGCAAATCAAGGGCGTGCTTGCGCGGCGACTTCCGGCGCGCCATACACGATGGGCTCCCTTACGTGCCGCCTGGAACAAGCGAGCCCGTACACCGGTTGCACAGATCGTTCTTCGCCCGCGCTCGATCGAAATGATTTTCCCAAGAAACTGGCCGGGCAACTGGTCGTTGGCAAGCCCGGAATCGCCCCGCGTGAACACGTTTCCGTTTTCCAGTGAAACGATCCGGTGTGCGCGCAACCCTTCCGAACCGCGAGTGAAGGCCACATCGCCGGGTTCGGCGGCCGCACCGCTGGCGCCCGCGACGACGAGCGCATCTTCATCGTAAATATTGGGCTCCATGCTGCGACCGTTCGCACGAAAGCGCGCGTTTAGGCCGAGTGCAAAGAGCTCGTCGCAAAGCGCTGAAAAAACGCGCGAATCCTTCCGTTGCCGCGGAGACTTATGCATGGCAGATCGTTTCCACGGCGGTCTGGTCGGGGACAAATTGGAACAGCGAGCACGAAACCGAGCGAGTGAGGTTTTCGAGAAAGCGCAGCGTGAACTTCAAACCTTCCTGGCAATGGTAAGGCACGAAACTACGCGCGAAGAGTTCGGCAGCGGCTCTGCCCGCCGGGAGCAGTGTCAGCTCGTTGCGACATCCATGTTGCAAAATATACATCCCAGCGAGATCGGCCGAATCCGCCAGCGCAAGGCCCGCATCTCCGTGCCACGGGGTGCCGTACATGCGTGCGTGGCCACGGTCAAAACGCAAAATGATGCGATCGTCGCTGAGGACACGAACGCCGGGACGCTTTTGCCAAAGGCGAGCCGAAGTGCTCTTCCCTGCTCCGGAATGCCCCAGCAAGAGATGCCCACGATTTGATTCGTCCACCACGCCGACAGCGTGAACTTCCACACCTTCGCCTCGCGAGAGCCGGTGAATCGCCAACAATTCGTCGAGGGGATACTCAAGAACGTTGGGGGAGCGGCGCGCGTCAAAATAGCGGCGGAACAACGTTACATGCCCGCGCCGAAAATCGCGGTCGAACCACGCCGATTTGTAGGGAGCAGCGCCGAGAAACGGAGTCGAGAAAAAGAAGCGATGGCCGTCGGTTTCCTCGTAGAGCGACCAAAGGCCGCCGGAATGAAATGTCGGTGCATGGGAGGGCTTTGCCAGGTGATCGCTCCAATCAACCTCGATGTGCACATCGAGCGCAGCCGGTGAAGCGCAAAACGGGACCAGCTGGCGATCGAGTTTTAGGTGCATGTCGGGTGGGCCGAACAGTCCGACGGTGATCCCGCCGATTGAATAAGCGATTTGCGGCCCAGCCTGCCGCTTACGGGCCGAAGCTGCGAGCGCGGGGCGCAAATCGACGACCGAATTTTGTGGTTCTCCGCTCATTTGTCTCAGGAACCTGGCGTCGAACACGCAACAGGGCTGCCACACGTGCCGCTCACTGGCCCGGCTTGGCCGACGATCTTGCAGTGGCCGAGCACCGCCTCTTCCGGACGCAGGCTGACGCGCGCGACCTTCGGCGCCTCGTAAGGCTGCCGGGCTTGGTTATTTGTTTTCTGCCCGTCGCTCATCTGGCAAGAGTCCAAATCTTGTTCCGTCTAGCGATGCGCACCACAGGAACCGCAACTGCCGCTCTGGCAGCCGCTAGGGGCCTGCAAAACGTTTAAAAGATTGTTCGCGGCAGGAGGAGCAACGAAAGCGGGAAAATCCTCCGCGCGCAAGCGTTCAGCGGAATGCTTCAGTCCCGAGTGACGCGCGCCGCCCTCGCAGCATGCACAATCGCCATGTTCGGGTGGCCGGATGCCCAGGGTGTAGGCGCGCAGGTGCGCCACCTGACAGAGAAAATCCACGGGCGATTCGGCTTCGCCGTTCTCCAGCTCGCCGTTTGCTGCGCACATGGCGCAAAGTGAACGAATGCCGCACCGATCGCAAATCGAGGGGCGCTGGCGCTCCTGATTGCGAATTTCGAGCATCCGGCCGTTCCAACCTTCGCGAAAGCTACCACCGCGGATCGAATAGCCCTGTTTGTGCGAGAGAACGCAGATCGACATCTTTCCTTTGGGATCGATCGCGCACCCGTACATGCCCCCGCCGCACGTGTAGCGTCTGGTCTGCGGCTCGGTCGTTCGCGGGGATGCGGCCTCTTTTGACGCGATCCGTCGCCATTCTTCGCGGCGCGCCGCGTCCTGAAAGTCCAATGTCACAACTTCCTCGGGCGAGAGCCGGACCGCGATAGGAGCCTGCGAGCAATCGATCCTGGGGTTGACCAGCGGATCGAACTTGAATTCGGTGCCGAAGTCTTCTTCGGCCATGCGCTTCATTTCGTAAACTTCGTGGCAGTTGATCGTCGTGGGAACTGTCTTGAGCTTCAGCGGAAGACCACGATCAAGAAGCAACCGGATACCGCGCATGCACCGCTCATAAGAACCGGGAATTCGCGTCAGCGCTTCGTAAGTGGCCTTTGAGGCCCCGTAAAGGGTGATTTCGATCGAGAACGGGCGGTATTCGGCCAGATAGTCGGCGATCCGCTCGTTGATCATGGTGCCGTTTGTAAATAACGTGATCAGGAAGCCGCGACTTTTGGCCGCCGCGTAGATTTGCAGAAAGTCCTTGCGTGCGAAAATCTCCCCGCCCGTGTAAAGGAGCCAGAGGCACCCCGCCTCGACCAGTTCGTCGAGCAGACGAATATGCTCTTCGAGGGTCATCTCCTCGGCACGGGCGGTTGAGTCCGCCATGGGAAGATTGTTGTAACAGTGCTGGCATTCGAGCGGGCAGCGGCGCGTGACTTCGATCGACACCTCGATCGGCGCGCGCTTCCCCATCTGCTTGGAATGCAGGTGGCTGCTGAATTCGCTATAGGTCTCGGTCTGCACGGCGAAAGTGCGATCCTTGAAACGAGAATTTGGGACCGCCAACGACGGGACGCCATCCAAGGTGAGTAACGGCAAGTCGGACGGAATGGCAAAGCGACTCGGGAAGCGCGCCGTTATGCCGTTCGCACCAGGCGCTCTTCGCGCAGTTCGCACACAAACCGGGCTACGTCCGCAAACGCCTGTTCCGCGCTGACTTCGTAGTTCGCGCGGACCCAATCCGCCAACTCTTCAGTCGTGTGTCCCTGTTCCAGCATTAGCCAGAGCCGGGCTCCTAGTTCGTTGAAGGTGTACACGGAGTCGAGGTCGCCCACACCTTTGCGGATTGGCACCGCCAGCATCTCACCTGCGATTTGGCGCGAGACAACCGCACCACTCCGGATGTGCCGGACCGGGCCATTTGGTACGTCGTGTTGAACCGCGTTTGGATTGCCTGTTCCCATGGGATGTCCCTGACGTATTTTTACGTACTAGGACTATACTGTCACGAGTAGATTGGGGGAGTGACGCGTAGTAATACACATGCCGACTACGCAAGTCCTTTATCTCCAATGTAGGAAGTACGACATTGGGCATAGGGCATTTGGCGTCTACAGGAATCTATGCAGGAACCAGAATTCCTATTTGCTCGAACCTGAAAGTTCCCTGACGATATCTGCGACGAAGGCCTTCGCATCGCCAAAAAGCATCAGTGTTTTGTCGAAGTAATAGAGCGGGTTATCGATTCCGGCGAAACCCGGATTCATACTACGCTTGATCACCATCACGGTTCGCGCGCGATCCACGTCAAGAATCGGCATGCCGAAGATCGGGCTCGATTGATCGGTTCGCGCGGCAGGATTGGTCACGTCGTTGGCACCGATGATCAGAGCGACATCTGTCTGTCCCATATCCGAATTGATGTCGTCCATTTCAACGAGCCGGTCGTAGGGGATGTCTGCCTCGGCGAGGAGCACGTTCATGTGTCCTGGCATCCGGCCCGCGACCGGATGAATGCCGAACTTTACGTCCACGCCGCGCTTTGAAAGCGAATCGTATAGCTCGCGCACCTTGTGCTGCGCCTGCGCGACGGCCATTCCATAGCCCGGCACGATCACGACTTTGCTTGCCGCAGCAAGAATCCCGGCAGACTCTTCGGGCGAAGCGCTGCGCACGGTGCGCTCCTCGGCCCCCGCTTTCGTCGAAGCCTGCACTTGGCCAAAGGCGCCGAACATGACGTTGCTAAACGACCTGTTCATCGCCTTGCACATGATCACCGACAGAATAAAGCCGGAGGAACCGTCAAGGGCACCGGCGATAATCAGGACTTTGTTATTCAGCACAAAACCGAGCAGTGCGGCTGAAAACCCCGCGTAGGAGTTCAAAAGCGAGATGACCGTGGGCATGTCCGCGCCGCCGATCGGCGTGACGAGCAGAATGCCAAAGCCCAGGGCCACCACGACCATGATCGGAAACAGATACGGCGCGTTCGGGTTGCAGACGAGCGCCACCGCCAGCAAAATCGCTGCTCCCAGCACCGACAGGCTGACGACGTTTTGGCCCTTGTAGGTAATCGGGCGCTGCGGAAGGATCTCCTGTAATTTTCCCGCTGCGATCACGCTGCCGGTGAACGTAAGCGATCCGATGATCACCTCGAGGGCGATTTCTCCCATGCCGAAACGCGAAATGTTCGGGATGCCGACGTAATACTCGGCAATTCCAATCATCGACGCGGAAAGAGCGCCGAACGCATGGCTGAGGGCCGTTCGTTGCGGCACTGCCGTCATATGCACCAAGCCAAGCGGAATGCCGATCGCGGCGCCAATGATCAGGGCAATGATGATCCACTTGTATTGCTGAACGTCTGGATTAAAGAGTGTTGCTCCAACTGCCAGCGCGGCGCCGATTTCGCCGGCCAATACCCCGCGGCGCGCCGCAACGGGCGAACTCAGCCACTTCAGCGAAAGAATAAATAGAACGGAGGCGACTACATATGCCGAATCAAGGAGTTGCTGCGTGGCGATTCCGCTCATGGCCTCTTGGCACCGCCTGTTTTGAACATGCGGAGCATGCGGTCGGTGATCAGGAACCCGCCAACCATATTGCTGAAGGAAGCCGCGACGGCGACGACGCAAAGAACGGTCGAAAGAAGCGTTTCATGCCGACCCGCGATGATAATCGCGGCGACCACGACGATGGCGTCCAGCGCGTTGGTGAGGGACATCAGGGGCGTGTGCAGCAACGGCGAGACGCGCTTGATGACCTCAAAACCGACAAATCCCGCAAGGATGAAAACGTAAAGGTTCGATAAGAAGTCGGAAGGCATGTTTTCTCCCTACGTCCGCGGCGCAAGCGCCGGCAGGCCAATCGTTTCGCGCACTCGCGCGTTGACAACTTCACCACCCTGGGTGACAAGAGTTTCGCGAACAATGTCGTCTTGCATATTGAGATTGAGCTTCCCGCCCTTTGCCAGCAGCGTCAGAAACGTAACCAGGTTGCGCGCGTACATCTGGCTGGCGTGATACGGAACTGTTCCGGCCAGGTTGACATCGCCCACGATGGTGACGCCGTTTGCGACGATCGTCTGCTCGGGCCGAGTCAATTCGCAGTTCCCGCCGCGCTCGGCGGCCAGATCGACGATCACCGAACCCGGCGCCATTCCTTGGACCATTTCCTTGGTAACCAGGACAGGCGCTCTCTTTCCTGGAACAACCGCTGTGGTGATCACAACATCGTTTTCTGCGACCACGCGGCCGAGCAGCTCGCGCTGGCGTGCGTAAAAGGCTTCATCCTGCACCTTCGCGTAGCCCCCGGAGTCCTGCGCGTCTTTGGCCTCGATCGCAAGTTCGACGAAGCGTGCGCCGAGGCTTTGCACCTGTTCTTTCACCGCCGGACGCAGATCGTAGCCCGAAACAACTGCCCCCAGACGCTTGGCCGTAGCAATCGCCTGCAATCCTGCGACGCCCACGCCGATGATCAGCACGCGGCCGGGAGTAATGGTTCCGGCGGCGGTCGTCATCATGGGAAAAATACGAGGCAGCGTGTTCGCGGCGGTCAGCACGGCCTTGTAACCGGCGATCGTGGCCATTGAAGAGAGCGCGTCCATACTTTGAGCGCGCGTCGTTCGCGGCATCAGTTCGACCGACAACGCCGTCGCGCCAGTGGAGGCAATCTGTGGAACCGACTCTTTGCTTCCGAGGGGACGCAGAAAGCCGATGAGCACTTGGTCCCGCCTGAGAAGTGGGAGATCGGCTGCGCCCGTCTTGTCGTTTGCACCGTAGCAAAGGACCTGAACGATGACATCGGCAGCACCAAATACAGCGGCGCGATTCGGGGCGATCTTCGCGCCCTTTTCGGTAAAGGCGTGGTCGGGGTAACCGGCCTCCCAACCTGCCCCCGTCTCGACCATTGCCTCAAGACCGGCCTTCGCTAGCAGGGGGACCGCTCCCGGAACGAGCGCGACACGGCGTTCGCCCGGAAAGCTCTCTTTGACTACGCCTACAATCACGAAATTATCTCCCTGCAACAGAGCACGCACACATCGCCGCCCAAACACGCGAAATCTGGAACAATAACGGTCTGGGATCCCAAGGAATATCCGGGTGCGTGATCCTGCGAAAGCGCCGGTTCGGCAGCCGAGTGTTTCATGCCCAAGGTTCCGTATTCTATCCCTAAGACCCGGTAAGGGAAGCGAATTCTGCGTGGGCCGACACGACCACTTCTGAATGGCTGCGTTTTCGGGTTAGAATAAGGGGCATCCCGGAGGAAATCATGTTGCGCGTCGGTTTGGTTGGATGGCGAGGCATGGTCGGAAGCGTTCTCCTGAAGCGGATGCGGGAAGAAAGTGATTTTGCCGACATCGAGCCCATTTTCTTCTCGACGTCCGCCGTCGGTGGCGCTGCCCCGAAGGAATCGAGCCAGCCAACTCTCGGCGACGCGTCCTCCCCGCGCGAACTTGCCGCTTGCGACGTGATCATCAGCTGCCAGGGCGGCAAATACACCAACCAGATTTACTCCCCGTTGCGCAAGAGCGGTTGGAACGGCTACTGGATTGATGCAGCCTCCACATTGCGCATGAGCGGCGACGCGGTGATTATCCTAGATCCGGTCAACGGCGATGTAATCCAACAGGGACTTCGCGACGGTCTGAAGACCTACGCGGGGGGGAACTGTACGGTCAGCCTGATGCTGATGGCAGTTGCGCCACTCTTCAAACTAGGCCTGGTCGAGTGGATGACCTCGATGACGTATCAAGCCGCGTCGGGCGGCGGCGCAGCGCAAATGCTAGAGTTTGTGAGTCAGATGTCGCAGCTGACCGAGCCGCAGCGCGCTCTGCCGACGCAGAACGCGCTCGAAGCGGATCGTCTTATGCTCGACGTTCAGCGTTCACCGAATTTGCCAACTTCCGAGATCGGCGCGCCTCTGGCGGGCAGCGTTCTGGCATGGATCGACAAAGAAATGCCTGGCGGCCAGTCAAAAGAGGAATGGAAAGGCTTCGCGGAGACGAACAAGATTCTCGGCCTCAATCCGCCGGTGCCCGTCGATGGCATCTGTGTTCGCGTCGGCACAATGCGCTGCCATAGCCAGGCGCTGACCGTCAAACTGAAGAAGGACGTTTCTCTAGGCGACCTCGAAAAGATCCTGGCGGGCGGCAATGAATGGGTGCGAGTCGTGGCGAACAACCAGGAATCGACGCTCCGCTGCCTTACGCCAACCGCTGTTTCCGGCACGCTCAACGTAGCTGTCGGCCGTCTACACAAGCTGAATATGGGGCCGGAATATCTGGGAGCGTTTACGGTGGGTGATCAGTTGCTGTGGGGAGCCGCGGAACCGCTGCGGCGCATGCTCCGGATTTTGCGCGAACACCTCGACGTGTGAAGGGCCGCCGCTCTATCGCACGAAGTGCAGTAGCAGCGTAAGCGTCCGCCGCAGGCTGCTCGTCACCAGAAAATTCTCGCGCACGTGCTCGTGGCCCTGTTCGCCCAACTTTTCCGCGATCGCCGGATTTGCGAGCAGGAAGCGGATTTGATACGCGGTGCCTTCCACCGAATGCGCGAGCATCCCGGTGTGTTTGTGAATCACCTGCACTGGAATTCCACCCACGGCCGACGCGACGACAGGCTTTTTCTTCCACAGGCCCTCGGTAACCGTTAGCCCGAACCCCTCGCGCAAGCTCTTCTGAACGATGATCGTCGAAGCTTGCTGCAGCGCATTGATTTCCAGGGCGCTCCACGGCGGCAAGCTCAAAAGGTGAATGTCGGGATCGTTCCCTGCGACAGCTTTTACCTCACTTAAAACAGCCTCGCCCTCAGGGTCGTCGGAAGCACCGCCTCCGGCGAGGACAAGCTGGCAGTCCGCATAGCGCTTCACGATCTGATACGCGCGAACAACGCCGATCGGATCCTTCAAACGGTCGAAACGTGAAATCTGCGTCAGGATCGGCCGGTCTGGATCGATCTGAAAACGTTCGAGGACTTCCCTCACGTATTCCGGCTCGAGAGAACGGTTCTTGTCGGCCAGCGGATCGATCGAGGGATAAAACAGGTACTGCGGAATCGGCAAACCGCGCGCAAATTCGGGGGACGAAAATATCGCGCAATCATATTTCGCGACATACGGTTCGAGAAAATCCCAGACTCTCTTGTTCGGTCGCGAAAGATCGATGTGACAGCGCCAAATCCAATTGCCTGACCCATTTTCTCGCGCGTCGATCAGCGCCGCGGGCTGTGGGTCATGAATCACCACAAACTCACAGTCGAATTTCAGGCGCCCCCGGTTCTGTTCGTTGTAGGCAAGAAAGGTTTTGAAACTGTCGTCTGGCAAGTCGTAGCTGCCGCCGTGCAGCGCGTTGTGAAACGCCTTGGTGATTGCGAAAAAGTCTTCGCCGCCCGTGATGACATCCCAACGGACATCGAGGCCAAGCTCCTGCATCAGCGGGATGATGCGGTTAAGCATTTCCGCCACGCCGCCCCCCACAGCCGTCGAATTCACCATCTGGATGGCCCGCCGACCGAGCCTGGACGCGAGCAGGCGTAGCTCGCTGATCTCCGCCTTGCCCAGAACGCCAATGTAATCGTCCAGAGAGCAGGAGCGCACCTCGGGCCGAACTTCCGCTTGCGTCGTCATTGTCTCAACTCTCGATCCACCAGGGAGATAATCCGGCTGCGCGCGCTATCGAGCGTATTGGCGTAGACATCGATCTGATTTACGCGCCGTGCAAGGTCTTGGAGGCCCAGGTCTTCGCCCAGCCATTGCGAAAAATCGTTCGATCGCAGGTGCAGCCGCAGTCGCGAGAACAGGAAATGGAACTGCAGAGACGCGTGCGGCAGCTGCTTGAGGCCGTCGCGAAATTCCGCCAGATCGTGCGCTTCAATTTCGAGCGGCATCTTCTCTTCGAACGATTCGCAAAAATAGAACGGCTCAAATCCGGGCTGTTGCGCGTCCACGTCATTCTCGCGGCAATAGTCGCCAACGATCCGCGCAAGGTCTCGGCGCAGGTCGGCCAAAGAGACGTACTCGCGCACGTCAAGGGAGGCCAGCGCCTCGGCAAGTGCTGGACGATTCCGCGAACTCTGTACCCATTGCGCGAAATCGTTTGAGAAACCTTCCGTCAGAAAGTGGTGCCTGCCGAGGCTTTGAAACGTATGGTAGAAGATCGAGCCATCTGAACACTCGGCGATACCTTTTGCCAACTCGGCCAGATTGGCCGCCTTGTGATTCTCGATGCGGATCAGATAAGACGCCGTGGCAAATTGAAACGGTGCAGTCACTTCAGTTCCCTTTCCAGCATGCCCAAGAAGCGAAGCACTTCGCCGGGGTTGCGGAGGTAAAAGCGGGCGTGTGTCTCTCGATTGTTTCCAACGTGGATGGTGACGTGCCCTTCGAGCGCGGCGAACGCCGGCTCGTCCGGCTCGTCGTCACCGATGTAGGCGAGCGCTGCCTTTGGGGACGCCGCCAGCAATCGCTTCATCGCCGAACCCTTCCCGGGAATCTGGCGGGGTAGAACCTCCCAGACCTTTTTCCCGTTGAGAATGTGCAGCGCGTGGCGCAACGGCGCTACGATCGCGAGCAAGGTCTGATTCGCTCCGCGCACAGCAGCGACATCGGCTCCTCGATAGTGGACGCTGAAAGCGCTTCCTTTGTCCTCAATAGCGACGCCCGAGAAACCCGCCAATTCCTGCTGCGCGCTCCGTTTCGCTTTGCGCAGAGCCTGGCGCGCTTCACGGCTGATGCGTGTCGCACGTTTTTGCTCTTCACTCCCGTGCAAGCCGAAACAGCGGACATTTCTCACTGTGATGAGCCGCTCGAGAGATTGGGCATCACGCCCGCTCAGGATCGCGACGGTCAAATTCGGCACAGAAGCCAATCGCTGGAGGATACGCTTGGCCTTCTGCGATACACGAACGTCCCGCGGTCTGCGTCTGAGACCAACGAGTGTGCCGTCCAGATCGAGCAGCAACACCCTCTTAGGCGCGCCCTTCAGTTGCGCCACTATGTCGTGGAAGGCGCGGAATGCATATCGCGGAGCGAGTCGGTCCCCCTCATGGCGAACGTCTTTTTCGTGCGCTTCCCTCTCAGGGGTTTCCGCTTCTGGTTCCCGGACGCTGCCACGCAAATTGTCGACGAGCACTGCTGCCTTCTCGGCCATCGCCTTCCCTAGCTCTCCTGTCTCAATAAAAGCTCTGCCGGTTCCTCGATCCGGATTTCCGCCAGCTCGTTGATCAAACTGCCAGCCCAACGGTAGACGTTGTTCTCGCGAACCGTCCGGCGCATGCGGTGCATCCTGGTGCGCCGGTCTTCAGCGCTCATCTCCAGCGCGAAGTGAATTGCGTCGCTGATAGCTTCGGTGTCGTACGGATTCACAATCAGCGCATCGGGGAGCTCGCGCATCGCTCCTGTAAATTCGCTCAAAATGAGCGCTCCTTGCTCGTCATCCCGGGCCGCCACAAACTCCTTGGCGACAAGATTCATTCCGTCGTGCAGCGATGTCACCATGCACAGATCGGCAGCGCGGTAATAGGGGAGGATCTGTTTATGACTGTGGTGGCGATTGAGCAGAGCGATAGGACGCCAACCGTTTGCGCCAAAGCGAGTGTTGATGCGCGCGGCTTCGCCTTCGACCTCGCTCATGAAGTCGTGATAGCGCGGAATACTTGTCCGGCTCGGCGCTCCGATCTGCACGAACGTGAATTTCTTGATGTAATGCGGATATTGTTCGAGGAATCGCTCGATTCCCCGGAACCGCTCGATAATGCCCTTGGTGTAATCAACGCGATCGACCCCGACACCAAGGAACTGCGCTTCAATGCCCAGGTCTTTCAGCAAACCCGCGCGCAACTGGTATGGCGAACTTGGAGACTCGGGAATCGCTGATTCGCGCATATCCACGCTGATTGGGAACGGGCGCACAAAGGTCGTGTGATCGTCGCGCCGTACGGCGAAACGCTCCCATTCGATGCGGGATTGCAGTGCCGTATCTACGGTCTCAAGGAAATTGTTGCAGTGAGCCTGAATATGGAAGCCGATCAAATCGGCGCCGAGCAGGCCATCCAGGACCTCGCGCTGCCACGGACAGATGCGAAATGCCTCCGCGTTCGGCCACGGTATATGCCAGAAGATTGCAACGCGTACATCCGGCCGCACACTCTTGATCATCCTGGGCAGAAGCGCAAAGTGGTAATCCTGAACGAGCAACAAGGCATTTTCGACGCCGTGTATCTCTTCCAAGACAGCGTCGGCAAACTTCTGATTCACCGCCTGATATGCCTGCCAGTCCGACGCCCGGAAAATCGGACGCGTGTGCGCGATGTGGCACAGCGGCCAAAGACCTTCGTTTGCAAACCCCTGGTAGTATCCCTTCTCCTCTTCACGCGTCATCCAGACGCGGCGCAGGGTATATTCAGGATGATCCGGCGGGACGCGCAGCCTGTCATTGCGGTCGACGACCTCGCGGTCGGCGTCGCCCGAGCCATACGCAATCCAGGTTCCATCGCACGCGCGCAGCACCGGCTCAAGAGCCGTGACCAAACCGCTCGCCGGAACTTCAGCCTCAATCGTCTTCCCTCGCCGGATATGCGTATAGGGCTCGCGGTTGGAGACCACAAACAGCGGGCCGAGCAGCCTGCTCTGAACGATCGCGCGCAGACGCTCTGGAGTCCAATGCGATTCGCCCGTCTCGCGCAAACGTGCTTCATGCTCGGCGGCAGCCCGCGCTTCTGCCAAACTGTGCGCGAGATTTACTACTTCGCGTGAAAAAGGTTCGAGAAACTGCTCGTTGGGCAACGGCGGAGGCGGCATGACTCGGCCCGAACGCAACTCGCGAAGCCAGTTCGCAATTTTTGACAGAGGCTGAACGATCGTCCAGCGGATAATCAGGGCGAACGCTACCAGGATCAGCAGCGCTTCGGCCAAAACGTGCCACAACGTGTCACGCCATATCGTATTGCTCTGCGCCTCGATGTAACTGGCGTCGTAAAAGAGCGCGAGAATGCCGTTGATTCCGGTATCGCCCAGCAGGGGCAGGTAATAAGCCTCGGTCTCGCGCCCGTTCACTCGAATGAACTCACTCACGCCCTCCGGGTCGGTTTTTACGCGCTGTAAAGGCACTGCCGGCGGTGTGAGGTGCGTCGTGATGCTTGGGCTTTCTGCGAGCACGGTCCCTTCGTCGTTGTAGACGATCAGACCGGCAAGCTGTTGCCGATTGCCAAAGCGATCAACGATCTGGCGCAGCTGCTCACGGGAGTGCTTCTGCACCGCGGGTTCGACAATCTCCTGCAGGCTTTCCGCCAAGACTTCGGCGCGCCGCTGAAGATCAGTGCGCATGCCAAGCTTTACCGACCGCACCTGGCTACGCGCAATCACAAACGTAACGATGGCCATGCCCAAAACGAGAGAGATCACGAGCCGAAGGCTGAGTCTCACGGTGGCTCCTGGAAGACGAACAACAACCACGAGTTATGCAGGAGACCGCTGATGCGAGAGTTTAGCGAGTCCGCATCCGCGGCCGGGCTGGGTGGGCAAAAGGGTTACGGTACTAAGGCTAGCACGAACATCGTCCGATGGCATCAGGGAATTCCCTGTATGAAGGGATGCTTCGGGGGAGGGCTACAGCTTATCGGGGTGGGAGGGACGCTCCTATTACAGGATCATCGAAGAAATGAACCGGGCGGCACCGGCTGAGGGACCCGAACCGCCCGGCAGCTTCTCACCCATCTCCGCAGGGTTTGGGCAAGAACCTTTTATGCGGCGCTTTCGCCGTTCCGCATGAATTCGTAACGCTCGATCGCCGCGGCTACTCCGACTTCTCCCGAGTACTCCGGGCTCGAACGAAGGATCCGGCCAAGGCAGCGAACGCGGACGGGCCCCGCCTGGGTCAGTTCGTGCGGGAGCGTCATCACGATCTCCACGGGCGAACCGCTCTTCAATCCCTTTGGCAGGTGGAAATAAAGACCGCGGGAGCTGACTTCTCGGGATTCGGTCGCCGCTTCTCCTACCACTGCTTCATCAGTCCAACGGACGGTCAACGGAAGGCGCATAAGGAAGCGCCGGGCCGCGCGCCGCTCTTTCAGTGTCACTGCGGTCTACCTCCTGCTCTGTATGACGCGACCAGATTAGAGCCAGTTCGCAGTTGAACCAATAGAGCATCGGACTCAATTCTGAGCCCAACTTTCAGTACAAGAGTACTAGGCAGGTTGGCGCCCTGAAACCCCTCGAAAGGCGAAGGTCATGGGACTGGGATGCTGCAAACCGCTCGATCTTGGGGAAACTTCACCTGGGCAAAACTACCAATACCTCGACTGAGCGGCTTCGGCTCAGCGAGGCTAAAGCCAGTAAACGTCCACCTCGCCCGGGATGAAAGACGCGGCGCTCCCTGTATTATTCCCGCGTGTTCCGAAATGGAACTTTCCATCGGCGATTGTGAGTACGGTAAACGTCACGGCGTTTCCGGCGCGGTCGCCCCTCACTTGCGTACTGCTCCAGTGCTCATTTGAGAGATTCGTTGCATCGTAAGCATGCAGTACGACCGGGCCGCAGCGAGTAGCGACCGACGAACAATTCGCGGAAGAATCAATCGACCAGACGATCCCGATCGTTCGCGACAACTACGCTCAGCGCAATCGTCTGCCCAATCGCGACCCCGCCCCGCTCTGGAGTGACCGAGACGGAATTGTCGTTAAGTCGTGGCCCCGAGCAGCCAGCAAATATGCCGACGATATTGAAACAGCGCGTGCCGACAGCCGAGCAGCCGCCCAGGCCTTGCCTGTGGAACGCCCTCAGACACCTTTGCCAATCACAGGAGTCCTTCGTGGCGTGGACACTGCTAAAATTTTTGCGGATTATACGTTGAGCAGCCGGCTTGCCGAAACAGGCTTCGCACGATTTCAGGCCTGATCGATCAAGCGATGGTGGATCGCATAAAGGGCGAGCTCAAGCCGGTCCGAGACACCAAGCTTGTCGAAGATATTGTGAAGGTGATTTTTCACCGTCTGTTCGCTGATGAAGAGCTTTTCACCGATCTCGCGGTTGCGGAAGCCCTGAGCCACAAGCTGAACGATCTCTTTTTCGCGGTCGCTCAGGAGCGGCTTTTCACGGCGGGCGCCGGATTCAGCCGACTTCTTAAAGGCGTCGATCACTTCGGCAGTCATCCGGTTATCGAGCCAGATCTCACCGTCGGAAACCTTGCGGATGCTCTTTAAAAGCAGGTCGCTTGCGGACTGTTTTAGTACCACACCGCGTGCGCCCAGGCGCATCGCGCGGACTACATCGCGGTCATCCTCGGCGGCGGTCAGGACGATGACGCGGGTTTGCGTCGTGTCAAAATTGACCTCTTCCAGCACGCCCAACCCGTCCTTCTCAGGCATGCGAAGGTCGAGCAAGAGTATGTCAGGTTTCAACTTAGCCAGCATCTTGGTACATTCGACGCCGTTCGAGGCTTCGCCGATAATTTGAACGTCTTCGGCGCCCTCCAAAAGCTTCCGGAGGCCGTCCCGAAAGATGGCATGGTCGTCCGCTACCAGGATGCGAATCGCCTGTTTCGCTTTGGTCATATCAATTCAAGGGGATTTCTACGGTCAGCCGCGCCCCATGGCCCGGATTCGATTCCACTGTCAGCGTGCCCCCGACGCCCCGCGTGCGTTCCTTTATCGAAATCGGTCCAAGTCTAAGCCGGTCTAATTCTTCGCTGCTATACGTCCCGGAAAAGCTGAATCCACGCCCGTTATCGTCGATGACGAGAAACGCTCTCGACTCATCTTGACCCAGTTTTACCACGACGTGGCTGGCATGCGCATGCTTTTTTACGTTATGAATTGACTCCCTGTATATTTGGAATAACTCCCTGCAAACCCTGTCCGGAAGCCTCAAATTGCGGTCTTCTATGAATAAATCGATCGCCAAACCCTGTTCGGCGCGAAATCTCTCGGCAAAACCGAACATCAACTCGCGCATATCGGCGCTTTCAACCCGCAGCGGCCTCATTTCGGTAACGAGCCGACGCAACTCATCGCTCTCCTCCTGAATCATCTTCTGGAGGCTCGCAAGCTCGGTACCGAGCCCGTTTGAGGACTCCGGCAGCCGCCCGCGCAGGACGTTAAGCTGGATTTTGACGCTCAAAAGCGTCTGCAAAATACCGTCGTGCAGATCGCGGGAAATCCGGCTTCTCTCTGCTTCGACAGCCCTAGTACGCAGATTACGCAACCGGAAGAGATTCTCAAGGGGCGGCCCCAGATGCCTTACCACCCTGTCGAGCCAGCGCAGGTCGCTCGGTGTAAAGCGAACCGAAGCCGCATGATCGTTGGCCGTATCTTCGATTTCGGGGTGAAAAAGCAACACGCGGCCGGCCGGGCGACCGTCCGCCTCAATGGTGGAGGCCAGCAGTGACCTCGCTCCGAGTTCCTTTTGCGTCGATTGTGGCGGGGCCGGTATCTCGCGGAACTGCCACCCAGTCTGGCGGTCCCATCCGAATCCTTCCTGCTTGATTCGCTCGAGGTTTCGCTGGGGTGGGAAT